>Ga0209291_1001426_pt1 | contig 21264 bp, 15 predicted proteins | sample GOMGulsemesocosm_FD_184633 | JGI IMG/M metagenome (GOLD analysis project Ga0209291, IMG submission 184633) | Methane-oxidizing microbial communities from mesocosms in the Gulf of Mexico - GOM9B Gulf of Mexico (SPAdes) (version 2) | ecosystem: Environmental > Aquatic > Marine > Cold seeps...
ATCCGTTTGTAGCAACCATTGTTGCTGTTGTGTTATTTCCTGAAGAGGTGTTAGCTCCAGATAAATCATAAACAATATCATAAACACCATCTGGTAAATCAGGTGTTATAGCAGGGTTTGCATCAGAGATGTTGACTATTGCGTCACTGCCCAAACAAATGTCTGCGACATTTAATACTACATCGGCTGCATTTGGAATTTCGTGAATAATAAAACTAGTGTTAGGATTACTAAATGTAGTCGTATCACAAGTAGTAGAAGTATTAAATAAATTTGTTATTGTAAACGAATAGTTTCCAAAAGGCAATGTTCCCGCCGGTATTGTAAATGATCCTATTCCTCCACTTATGACAAGGCCAAAGGCAGTTTGTCCTAATAAATCTGGAGGCCCTACTATATCATACATAATATCATAAACACCATCAACAAGAACAATTGGTGATGAACTATCAGTAATAGTAACTATTAAATCGTCTCCGTCACAGATGTCTGGAATGCTAATAGATATGCTTATTGCATCAGGTAATGGGTTTACATCAAAGGTATCTATAATAGATGATGCTGTGGTACATCCAGCAGCATTCTCCCAATTGGTAATTTCTATGGTATATGTTGTTCCTTCTGTAGGTATTTGTGCTGCAGGTATAGAAAAAGTTCCATTTCCACCAGTACTTACAACAGTTGTAGTGAAGGATGCTCCTGTAGGAGTGATTGTATAAGTAACTGTATACGTCCCGTCCGCTAATTGAATACCGCCAATACCACTTGCATCACTTATTGTAGCAATACCGTCGTTTCCAATACAAACATCATCAACAACAACTTGGGTATCTGATGGGTCTGGATCGGCTATTAATTCGAATGTTGCATTCAGCATTGTAATTACCCGTTCGCAATTTGTTATAGTAGTGGGATCAAGAATACTAGTTACATCTACAGTAACAATTCCTGGACCTGTTAAAAAAACTGGATTAATAGTCCAAGTTCCTACACCACCAGTAAATATTACCGAAACAGTTTCAGATCCATTATTTGGAGGTGGACTTGTTGTATAAGTGATGTCGTATGTTCCGTCTGGAATAGGGACAGCCCCCTCTGTAATAGTTGCTGTAAAAGGCGTTGTTGCTACGTCGACAAAACAAATTGGATCAGGCGAAATAGCTAGTGTAGCTCCATTAATGTCAACTATTGGCTCAATAATGATGTTTATTGTGGACATTTGCGGAGCACAAATTGGGTTTGTTGGATTTACAGTATATTGAAAACTGTATGTTCCAGCACCAAATAAAGTGTATATGTTCTGAATATTTATAACAGAATCTAAGGCTCCAGATATTTCTCCTGTAAGGGGTAGGTTAAGATCTGTCCAACTTCCACCAAGATCATGTCCTGTCAGTTGTGTTAATAGGTCGAATGCAACAAAAGGTGTTAAGTCATCTGTTTCACATAAAGTTAAATCTGTAGGCGTTCCTGCATCTGGTGACGGGAAAGCTGTAATTGTTACCGTAGCTGATCTTGCTGGGCAAGTTCCTACAGCCGGTACTGTATACGTAAAATCAAAAGGTGTATTTGTGGGTACTATAGCGGCGTTAAAAAACTGACCTGATAAGGCTCCTGTAGTATCATCATCACTCCATGTTCCGCCAAAGGTAGCACTTGGGCCAAATCCTAAAAAACTAAATAAGTTTACAGTAGTATCCGTATCACAGGCAACAGCACTAGGGTTATTGTTTCCCGGGAATCCTCCTAAGGTCAGAGTAATTGTTGCTGTAGGTACAGCACAAGGAGGGTTCGCGGTGTAAGTGTAATTAAATACTCCTCCTTGATTAACCGTCCAAGTATTTAACAAACCTGTAGCGATGTTTAATCCACCAGAACTGTCATCATCATTCCAAGTTCCACCAGCAATAGGTACACCTCCAAGAAGAGCAAATAAATCAACTGTTCCAATTGGGTTTGCTAAACCTTGGTCATAAACTTCTTTATCACAAATGGTTATTGAAGCATCGGCTCCAGCACATTGTGAAAAAGAAATTGAAGGAAAAAATAAAGTGACTAATATAATAGCGAATAAAGTAACAGAAATATTACCTGGAGTGCGATTAGTTTTCATATACGAAAGTTATGTTTAATATCTTTTTTTATTGATAAAACAACTGTTTGTTAGTACAATTAACAAATGTTATTGTCAAAGAAATTATTTTTTCGACAAACTGTTAAAATCATAGACGAAACGACTAAAAAGTTGTGTGAATAGTTGATTTTTTGTTGTTTATTGTTGTTTGTTTGATGATTTATTTATTTTGCGATACCAAAATAAATGATACGCTATGAGGCTAATTTTCTTTCTGTTTTTTATTAGTACGTTAGCTTTTTCTCAATCAAATGATTTTGAAAATGGGGTGATTAATTATGAGAAAAAGGAATGGAATGCTGCGAAACCCTATTTTTTATCAGTTTTAGAGAAAGATACGCATTATACGAAAGCACAAGAATATTTAGGGGACATAGCTGGTTATAATAAAAATTGGGATGAAGCTTTAGAGTATTATAAAGTTTTAGTTTTAAAAGATAATGAAAATGCTAACTACCATTTTAAATACGGGGGTGTTTTAGCATATAAAGCCCAATCGTCTAATAAATTAAAAGCACTAACCTTAGTAAGTGAAATCAAAAAGCATTTACACCGTGCAGTAGTACTTGACTCAAAACACATTGAGGCTCGTTGGGCACTAGTAGAAATATATATTAGTTTACCTAAAATAGTAGGCGGGAGCGAAGTAAAGGCAAAAAAATACGCTAATGAGTTACTAAAACTGTCTAAAGTAGATGGACGTTTAGCATTGGGGTATGTGGCAGAGTACAATGATAGACCAAAGGATGCTGAAATTCAATATAAAAAAGCAATCAAAGTAGGTGGGTCTGTACATACCTATAATAAACTATCAAGTTTATATGAAAAAACAAATCAGCCTGATAAAGCTATCTTGAATTATGAGGAGGCTGTTAAACAACATCAGCGAAATCATTTAAATTATTTGATAGGTAAGGTTTGCGCCAAGTATGGTGTGTCCTTAGATAAAGGTCTAGGGTTTTTGAAAATTTATATTCAAAACCATTCTGAAAAAGATGGTGTTCCCAAATCTTGGGCGAATTTCAGAATTGCTCAAATATACAGGCATAAGTTAGATAAACGAAATGCGTATAATTATATTCAAAAGGCTTTAGAAGAAAAACCGAATTTAAAGGATGCTCAAAAAGAGAGAAAATTGATTTTGATGATGAAAAATTAACAGTTTAAGTTCTTTTGTAAATTCACTTATCAAAATTAAATAAACGGAAATCAATTTTCTATCTTTACCCATATAAGTAAGAAATACCTATGCAAATACATTTTATAGCTATTGGTGGTAGTGCAATGCACAATTTAGCCATGGCATTACATACAAAAGGATATCAAATAACAGGAAGTGACGATACCATTTTTGAACCTTCAAAATCTCGTTTAGACGCTAAAGGGTTATTGCCAGAATCATTTGGATGGTTCCCTGAAAAAATCACAACGGAATTAGATGCTGTTGTTTTAGGAATGCATGCAAAAGAGGATAATCCAGAATTATTGAAAGCCCAAGAGTTAGGGTTGAAAATATATTCCTATCCAGAGTTTTTGTATGAACAATCAAAGCATAAAACTAGAGTTGTAATAGGTGGTTCTCACGGTAAAACTACTATTACTTCAATGATTTTACATGTGATGCATTATCATAATAAAGAAGTTGATTATATGGTTGGTGCTCAACTAGAGGGCTTTGACACCATGGTGCATTTAACGGAAGAAAATGATTTTATTGTTTTGGAAGGGGATGAGTATTTATCATCACCAATTGATAGACGCCCAAAATTCCATTTATATAAACCAAATATTGCCTTATTAAGTGGTATTGCATGGGATCATATAAATGTATTTCCAACTATGGATAATTATGTGGAGCAGTTTGAAACATTTTTGACTTGTATGTCTAATGCTGCTATAATGGTGTATAATGAAGAGGATCCTATAGTAAAGAAAGTTGTTGAAGAATCGGACAAGCATATGAAACGTTATCCGTATCAATTACCTGAACATAAAATTATTGATGGGCAAACCTATTTAGAAACTAATGAAGGTCCAATGCCTATTGAAATTTTTGGTGATCATAACCTGAGTAATTTAGCGGGAGCTAAATGGATTTGTCAACATATGGGGATTGATGAAGATGAGTTTTATGAAGCCATTGCAACCTTTAAAGGTGCTAGTAAACGCTTAGAAAAAATAGCTGAAAGTAAAGGAAAGGTTGCTTATAAGGACTTTGCTCATTCACCTAGTAAGGTAAAGGCAACTACAAACGCTGTTGCGGAACAATATAATACACGAAAAACAATTGCTTGTTTAGAATTGCATACCTACAGTAGTTTAAATGCGGAGTTTTTAAAAGAATATGAAAACGCCTTAGATGCCGCTGACGAAGCGATTGTGTTTTATTCACCAAGTGCGGTAGCTATCAAAAAATTAGAGGAAGTTTCTGAGCAACAAATATTTGATGCCTTTAAGCGTAGTGACTTAAAGGTGTTTACGAATCCTGAAGGATTTAAAAAGCATTTATTCAACATGAATTTAGACAACTCCGCTTTGTTATTAATGAGTTCAGGGAATTACGGTGGGTTGGATTTTGATGAAGTAAAAAAAATAATTAATTAAATTAATTAAAGGATATACTAATATTATAATTCGGGCGTTTATTTCATGTAACATAAAAAAGAAAGCTATAAAACATAATTACGTTTATACCAATTTGGTATAGTATACTAACCAATATAAATTAATTATGAAACGTACTATTTTATCTTTATGCATAAGTGCATTACTTTTTTCATGTTCGTCAGATGACGACAATCAAATTCTAAAAATTCAAGAGGATAATTTCTACGCCTTAAAAGTGGGTAATTCCTGGGTGTACAAAAATTATAGATATAACAATGCCACCGATGATTATGTAGATAGTGGAGTTATAGATAATGTATCAATTATTTCCACACAAGTCATTAATGGGGAAAAATATTTTGAGTTTAAAACAATAACTTCAGGAAATATTAATAATTCTCCTCTTAATGGTAATTTAAATGGGGAGCAATATGAGTTGTTAAGAGATTCTTTAGGGTATTTAGTTTCAGACACAGGATTCATCAAGTATACTAATAATGATTATAGTGAACGAGTTGTACAAACTTATGATTATGCTACATTATATAATCGATTAAACCCAGGAACTACTACTGTTAATACTGAGGCAGGAACTTTTGAGTGTTTGGATATGGAATTGTATGGTGTAAGTCCTATTTATGGGCCTTATCCTAGTCGTGATCATTATAATTATGCCGATGGAATTGGTTTGGTGTTTAATACAATTTCATATATTTCAAGCAGTGAGCATATTATGGAAAGAAGATTAGATTCTTATAATATAGAATAGTGATATTTAATTATTTAAAATTTAAAGAAAGGTTTAACAGAGATGTTAAACCTTTTTTAGTAAAAGAACCTTTTGTTACGGAAGTTTTATATCTTTAATTTATGCAAGAAGTGAAATCATTTTCCATAAAAAACTGGTCCGAAGAAGATAGGCCACGAGAGAAACTATTGGCTAAAGGAAAAGTATCGTTAACAGATTCTGAATTACTTGCTATATTGATTGGTTCAGGAAATAGAAATGAAAGTGCAGTGGGACTATGCAAACGGATATTAGCTTCCGTAAACAATAATTTAAACGCATTAGGAAAATTATCAGTTTCACAATTGCAAGAATTTAAAGGAATAGGAGAGGCTAAAGCAATTAGTATAGTGGCAGGTTTAGAACTAGGAAGACGAAGGCGAGAAGGGGAGGAGCTAGTTTTTGATAAAATTGCATCGAGTAAATCGGTTTTTGAAATCATGCAACCTATTTTAGGTGATTTACATCATGAGGAATTTTGGGTATTGTTTTTAAATAATTCTAATAAAGTACTAGCAAAACAACAATTAAGTAAAGGAGGAATAACGGGGACATTGGTTGATGTACGACTGTTAATGAAAAAAACATTAGAAATAGGTGCGACAGCATTGATAGCATGTCATAATCACCCTTCGGGAACATTAAAAATAAGTGAGGCAGATAAACAAATTACCAATAAAATTAAAACAGCTGGAATTTCATTGGATATTAAATTATTGGATCATTTAATAATAACTGAACAAGATTACACTAGTTTTGCAGACGAAGGAATGTTATCATGAAATTATTAGTTTACACACATAAAGTAACTCCGCGTTTAAGTTATGTTTTTAAACATATTTGTACTAGGGTTTTAGGAGTACAAGTTTCTTTTACAACAATTGTAGAAGAATTTATTGCACACCAAGGGCTTAAAATGTCATATACCAAACAACCTTTAGGAAAGGAGTTGTTTATACAGTCGCATTATTTGTTGTTTGAAGAAGGGGTTTCTGATGTAGAAATAGCAATACATAAATGGAAATACACCAAATGTTTTTTTGCTAATGGAAATAAGAGTAGTTTGCCTTTTGACATTTTTGCTGCGAGCTTTTACTTATTAAGCAGATATGAAGAGTATTTGCCATATGTAGCTGATGATTTTGGGAGATTCCCACCTGAAGAAAGCATTGCCTATAAACATCATTTTCTAAAGGATCCAGTAGTGGATATTTGGGCGTACGAATTTAAGAGTGTTTTGCAAGAAAAATTTCCAGCATTTGAATTTCCTAAAAGAAAATTTGAATTAAAACCAATTATTGATGTGCCAGTAGCATATAAATACCAATATAAAGGAATTGTACGAACAATTGGAGGAACGTTAAAGGGTGTATTTGCCTTAAACTTTAATGAATTGTATAATAGATACTTGGTTTTGTTCAAGTTGCGTAAAGACCCGTATGACACCTTTAAATGGCTTGTTAATAATCATAAAAAAAGAAAGTTGAAGCCAGTTTTTTTCTTTTTGTTGGGTGATTATACCATTTATGATAAAAGTATTAATTACCAGAATAAACATTTTGTATCACTCATAAAATCAGTTTCTGATTATTTTGAAGTAGGGTTAAAAGGATCATACTTGGCATTAGATGATATAGAGGTGTTGAAAAAAGAAAAGCAGCGTTTTGAGGCTATTTTTAATAAACCATTATCGCATACTAAAAACTCTTTTTCGAAATTAAAATTACCTTTGGTTTATCGGAATCTGATCGATTTAGAAATTACTTCAGACTACACTATGGGCTACGTTTCAGAAGCAGGTTTTAGAGCCGGAACCTGTACCCCTTTTTATTTTTATGATTTGGATTATGAAATGCAAACCCCTCTTAAAATAAACCCTTTTTGTGTGTTGGATTATGTGTATCGAAAAACGAAAAACACAGTTCAAGAAATTTGTAGTTTAATTGATGCGGTTAAAAAAGTAAACGGAACATTTAATTTAGTGGTTCATAATTATACATTTAGCGAACAAGAAGAATGGAATGGTTGGCGAAAAATGTATGTAAAACTACTAGATTATTCAGGTGATATTTTTGTAGATAACAAATAATGGTACTACCATGAGTGTTGATAAACCCCTAATTTGTATTTTAGAAAAAGCTAAAATCATTAAATTTTATATGAAACGTATTTTTAATAGAACTCAATTGCACTCAAACAAATAGGGGTAGAACCCAAATAAAAACACTTTTGTAATGAAACATATTACTGATATTTTTTTTGATTTGGATCACACCCTTTGGGATTTTGATAAAAACTCAGAAATCACCTATAAAATCATTTTTGACAATTTAAAATTAGAAGTTTCATTAGCAGCATTTTTAGAAGTGTATACTGATATAAATAAAAACTTATGGAAACTTTTTAGAGAAGAGCGGATTGATAAAGAAACCTTACGTTATAGAAGATTAAAAGAATCGTTTACTGAAATTAATGTTCAATTGCCTGATGAATTATTGTTCAAAATTGCAGATGAATATATCTATCATCTTTCTAAACAAACACATTTATTAGACGGAACAATAGCATTGTTAGAGTATCTAAGTCCAAAATATACCTTGCATATTATTACAAATGGTTTTGCTGAGGTTCAGGAAGGGAAATTGAATAATACTAATTTAGTAGATTTTTTTGATGTAATAGTAAACTCTGAAATGGCTGGTGTTAAAAAACCTAATCCGATTATTTTTGAAAAAGCCTTGAGCTTAGCAAATGTGTCAAAAGATAGTTCGCTGATGATAGGAGATAGTTTTGAAGCAGATGTGCTTGGAGCATTAAATTTTGGAATGGATGCTATATGTTACAACTATCATCAGGAGGATTTGCCAAATCATATCAAACAAGTAAATCATTTAGAGGAGTTAATGCTTATTTTATAAGCTAATTCTGTTATTTTTGAAATCGATTTTAGAATAATAATATTATGAAAAAATATTTTTTACTAGTTGTAATGTTTGTAGGTTTAACTGCCGTGGCTCAAAAGGAATTGAATGCGTATAAATATATTATAATTCCTTCAAAATTTGACTTTCAAAAAGAAAAGAACGAGTATGGTATCAACTTACTTTTAAAGTATAAGTTTCAGCAATTAGGTTTTGAAAGCTATTTGGATACTGATGATTTACCTCTTGAATTGCGTACCAACACTTGTTTATATGCTTCTCCTGTATTGCATACTAATAGTAATATGTTTAAAACAGTTGTCAGTATTGAATTGTTTGATTGTACTAAACAGTCATTATATAAAACTCAAGAAGGAAGTAGTAAATCTAAAAGTTTTAAAATTTCTTATAACGAAGCTATCAGAAATGCGTTAAAATCTTTTCAAGATTATAAATTAGATTATTCGCCAAAACAAGATACTGTTAAACTTGAACTAAAGGATGATAATTTGGATGTACGTTTAAAGGTAGAAAAAGAAATTACAAAGTTAAAAGAAGAAGTAGCTGCATTAAAAAGAAAAAATAAAAAAATTGAAGAAGTTCCTTCTAAAACAGCACATGATAAAGAGGTTAAGTTAGAAGCGGTTGTTGAGTTATCGAAAAGCCATTTAATGGCAAAACCCAATACAAATGGCTATATATTGATTGATAGTTTAACCAAAGAAATAGTATACACCATTTATAATACTAAAATGAAAGATGTTTTTGTTATTAAAGGTAAAAGTGGAGTAGTATATAAAACTGGAGCTTCCTGGGTAAGGGAATATGTAGGTAAGGAAAAAGCAATGACAGAATTCTTAGAAATTAAATTTTAACTCATAAATGAGCTAACTTTGGATTTTGTTTATGTCTATGAATAACTAGGCGGTTAAAACTTAATATCCATATTTATCTTTCCAGCGATTTTTTAAAAAATCACGCTGTGCATTTTCTCTCGAATTATTTCCAGGTTCGTAGAAGGTAGTTCCGCTAAGTTCACTTGGCATAAACTCTTGTGAAGCAAAATTGTTAGCAAAATTGTGAGAATATTTATACTCATCACCATACCCTAGTTCTTTCATTAATTTAGTTGGGGCATTACGTAAAGATAGTGGGATACTTAAATTGCCAGATTGTTTTACCGCTTGTTGAGCATTATTGATTGCCATATAGGAAGCATTACTTTTTGCTGATGTTGCTAAGTAAATTACGCACTGACTCAAAATTAGTCTTGATTCAGGAAATCCGATAATTGTTACCGCCTGAAATGTATTGTTAGCCATTATTAAAGCGGTTGGATTAGCATTTCCAATATCTTCACTAGCTAAAACTAGCAAACGTCTGGCGATGAATTTTACATCCTCACCACTTTCAATCATTCTTGCTAACCAATACACAGCAGCATTGGGGTCACTACCTCGTATTGATTTTATAAAAGCGGAAACAACATCATAGTGTTGCTCTCCTGTTTTATCATATTGAATGGTGTTTTTTTGAACAGATTTTAATACCAACTCATTAGTGATTTCTACATCGTTGCTATTGGTGTTATTGATAATCAATTCAAAGGTGTTTAATAATTTCCTTCCATCACCTCCAGAAACACGTAAAAGTGCTTCAGATTCCTTTATTTTAATGTTTTTTGAAGCTAAAAGAGTGTCGTCAGAAATGGCTTTGTCTAATAATGCTAGTAAATCATCTTTTGAAAAATGATTTAAAATATATACCTGACATCTTGACAATAATGCAGGGATTACTTCAAAACTTGGGTTTTCTGTTGTCGCGCCAATTAATGTAATAATTCCTTTTTCTACAGCACCAAGTAATGAATCTTGTTGTGATTTACTAAACCGATGTATTTCGTCAATAAACAAAATAGGGTTTTTTGTGGTGAATAAGCCGCTATTTTTTTTTGCAGAATCAATAACTTCTCTAATGTCTTTTACTCCTGAGTTTATTGCACTCAATGAGTAAAAAGGTTTTTTGGATTCTGTAGCAATAATATTAGCTAAGGTTGTTTTTCCAGTCCCTGGAGGTCCCCATAATATCAAGGAAGGAATTATCCCTTGGTTAATCTGATTCGTTAGTGAGCCATTTTTTCCAACTAAATGCTCTTGACTAATATAGTCCTTTAGTGTCTTTGGTCGTAATCGTTCAGCTAATGGTTTATTCATGCTTCAAAATTAACAATTAATAATGTACAATTAGTAATTATCAAAGAATTGTTTGAATGTTATCTCTACGTTTTTAACTTCCTTTATTTGTTTATTTGGGACCTGGTTTTTTGACAATTTAACCGATTCTCATATTTGGTAAACTTATTGTATTTTTAATGCTATCAAAGCGATTAAAGAAATATTCGATATTCTTGTTTTTCCCTTATTAATTATATTAATAATGTGGATTGTATTCTTGTTTGAAATCAACTATGGTTTCAATTTTAATCATTTTAGTATTTATCCGCGTAAGCTTAGTTCTCTTTTAGGAGTTTTTGCTTCACCATTTTTACATTCGGACCTTTCACATATTACAAACAATACGCTTTCGTTTTTCGTGTTAATGTTAATGGTTCGTTTTTTTTATAAAAAAAATTATTTAAAAATATTCTTGTTAGGAATAGTTTTCTCAGGTCTTTTAACCTGGTGCATTGCTCGTCCAGCTTATCATTTGGGTATGAGTGGTGTTATTTATGTACTAGCCAGTTTTATAATTTCTAAAAGTTTTTTTTCAAAGCAATATAACTTAATAGCCATCTCTTTTGCTGTCATTTTTTTGTATGGAAGTATGCTTTGGTATGTATTCCCTATTGATGAGAGTATTTCCTGGGAGGGTCATTTGTCAGGTTTAATTTCGGGTGTGCTGCTGAGTTTTTTCTTTAAAAATGAATTAGAAGAAGTGCTGCCACAACCAATTACAATGCAGCAAAGTTTATTTTTAGATCATTTTGATGATAAAGGTAAATTTATAGCAAACCTTCCCTTTTTAGATGAAAATGGAAACTTGATAATAGAAGAAGAGGAGGAGTAAGGTTAATTTAAAATTTTTAAAACACAAAAGGACTATTCGTTGAATAGTCCTTTTGTGTTTTATTTGTGATGATAGTTCTATTTCAATTTCTGTCTCATAGATTCATATAAGAAAGCTCCACAAGCTACAGAAACATTTAAAGAAGCTATTTCACCTTCCATAGGTAGTTTAGCTTTGTGATCGCAGATTTTTAGGGTAGAAGGGTTAATTCCTCGTTCTTCAGAACCCATAATAATAGCTGTGGGTTTTTTTAAATCTACATCGTAAATTAAGTCTTCTGTTTTTTCTGTTGCAGCTACAATTTGAAACCCTGAACCTTGCAAATAATAAATAGCATCTTTTAAATGATTTACTTTACACACAGGTATTTTAAACAACGCCCCGGCAGATGTTTTTATAGCATCAGCATTTATTGGAGCACTTCCTTTATCTAAAATAACGATTCCCTTAACACCAGTACAGGATGCAGTACGAGCAATAGCACCAAAATTCCTAACGTCAGTTACTTGATCAAGTAACAGCACAGTTGGGTTTTCACTTAAGTCCAGTTGTTCTGTTAATTCCTCAATGCTAATTGTCCTAACTAAAGCTATTTTAGCAAATACTCCTTGGTGATTTTTATCTTCAAACTTTCTAAACTTTTGTATAGGGACGTATTGAAAGGAAATTTTGTTTGATTTAATTAAAGAGAATAATTCTTTTGATAATTCATTTTCAGCTTCTTTTAAAATGTATATTTTTTCTATTTGTGTATCAGAATTGATTGCCTCAATAATAGCTCTTGATCCAAAAATTTCGTTTGTCTTCATATAATATCAAATTAAGTATTTAATGACGTATGAAATAGTTTCTTTTCACAATCTTTTTAAAAAAATCAATTTAATTAGGCGTCATTAAATAATCAAATTGATATAGTAAAATTATGAGTGCAAATGTAGTGATTTATATGCATAAAAAAACCACCTCGTTAGAGGTGGTTTTTAAAGTATTTAAAAGCTGTAAATTAGTTTTTTCTAGCTCTTGCTCCTGGTACGAATTGAGCAGTTTTACCTGAAACGATTACGTCTCCAGTATCTGCATCCGTTAACGTGTAAATTGATCCATTAATATTTAATTGGAATTTTACTAAGTAAGCATCAGGGTTACCTGATTGAGCTCCACCGTCTGTAGTATTCCAAATATCAGTAGTAACTTGTTCAACCCAAACACCTGGCTTAGCAAATGTAAATGTAACTGGGATTTCTAATCCAGCAGGTACAGTTGAAGTTAAGTCCCAGAAACTTGGTACTAACCAGTAATCACCATCAGGTAAATCACCAACAGAAAGAAGAATTTCTTCAGGGCAATTACCGTAACTTGTATGAGAAGGACCACCAAAACCAGCGTCATAGATTTCTAAATCTAAATCTACGTTAAATGAATCACAAAAAGTATGCTCCTCACCATCAGTTCCAATAAATGTTTGATCCCATTCCATTCTCCATAAGAAATCAGTAGTTTCAATGTTTGTTATAGTAACATCTACTTCAACACTTTCATTCTCAATAAGTACTGTTCTTACTCCAGAAGCACTAATTTTTAATTTAACTGTTTCTGAACCTTCAGCATCTATATCCCAAATTGCATTAACAGGGATGTCAAAAGAAGTTGCGTAAGCAGGTACAGTTATTTCAAAACCTTCACCTTGAAGTCCTGTATCAGCATCCATATCTTGGTCACCAGCAGTATAATCAATGTCTTCAGTAGCAGTACCACTAACAACTTGGATTTTAAACTGAGCTGCTTTATTAGATGGATTAGCTATCGTAAAAGGGATAACTCCTGTATCACCTTCTATAACTGTTAAACTAGAAACAGTCGTCGAAGCAGTTGTTTTAGCATTTGGAGCTAAACCTGTAAGGTCATCGTCAGAACAGCTAATAAAAGCTGTAAATGCTAAAGTTGCCGCTATTAATATTTTATTTTTCATAATTATATATTAAAGTTTGGTGTAATAATTAGTGTAAGTTTGGTCACCAGCAGCAAATGTAATTTGGTAGCTGATTTCTATATCACCATTAGGGTGAACAATACCATGAGATCCATTCTGGTTAGCTGTTACAACACCAGTTACTTGGTTTGAATAGTAATTTTGAGCTAAACCTTGGTCTGCGATAGTAATTGCACCACAAATGTCTACAAAACTAAATCCTTGGTCTGGAGCAATAGATCCTACAGCCCATGTACCAGTTGTATCAGTTTTAAAGTTGTTTACACTAGTTAAAGTAATAGTTTCTGTACCATGGTCCATTTGTGCACCATCACTAAGTCTAGTAGCAACTACGTTGTAAGAACTAGTGTGAACAGTTGATTGACATCCTACAAATGTAATACGTAATTGGTCATTTAAAGATGACACAACACCGTTGTTTGTAGCAACTCCAGTAAGGTTAAGAATCAACTCAGTTGGAGCTGTAGGATTAAAACCTCCTGTATTAATGTCTAAAGGAAACATTGTAAATGTACTTCCTGCAGGGATTGTAAATTCGCCAAGCGCACCTACAAAATCAAATTCAACTCCTTCAGCAGCAGTTGATGCTGGGTCAACTACATAAGATACAGTCATATCTTGTGAATTAGCACCACCGATTGATCCTCCTAATACATCTAAAGGATATTCAGCTGAAACAACTCCTACATCTACGAAATGACTCTCAACCGCAAGTGAATTTGAAAATCCAACAATATACGGGCTTTGAGATAATGTATTGTCTACATCATCATCTACTAAACATGACACAAATACAAGTGGCAATGCTAATAGAGCTAAAAATTTATTTATTTTTTTCATGTTATAATTTTTTTATTACTATTAATTAGTTTTCGTCCCAGAAAACATGAGTAGTGAATGTATCAGGAGCACTTTGTGCAGGAACATTTGCTGAGTTAGCAGTATATTCTGATCCAGGGTACATTAATCTGTTTGGCTTTGCAGCTTGTTGAGCAGTAGTAGCTAATGGAACTGCAGGATATCCTGTTCTTGTGTATTCAATCCAAGATTCAATACCGTTAATTCCCATTAAAGCGATCCATTTTTGAGTCATAATAGCCTCTATTTGCTGGTCTAAACCTACTGCAGCTCCAAATCCTTGTCCTACAACGGCATTAATGTCATTAACATAAGTACCAGGTGTAGCACCTAATAATGCAAATGAAGCATTGATTCCTGCGTCGTAAAAAGACTGAGCAGTACCAGAGATATATCCTCTAACAGCAGCTTCTGCTTGTAAGAAATAAGCTTCTGACGCTGTCATAACATAAACGTCTTGTATAGGGCTTTGTAATAAACCAGAGTTTAATCTTAAGTGAGATAAGTCTGCTGGAGCAGAAGTATTATCAGCTCCTTGAACAACACCTACGACTGTACCTGCAACATCTTCATACATAGCAGCTAATCTAGTATCATTAACTGCAGTTGATACACCATTTTGTGTTACACCACCACTCATGTATTGAGCAGCATAATCAGTTACAACAATTAATCCTTTGTCAAAAGTATTATCACCAGCTGGAGTTTGTCCAAAATTCCCCCAAAAAGGATTCTGTCTACCTGCAGTATCTACAAAACCAGGGTTTAAAGTTACATTTGTCGTAATATAACTAGCACCTACCATGTTTGCAAACTGAGCATTTAAGTATGTTTGTGAAGCTCCGTTAGTTTCTGCTTTTGTAGCTTCTCTAAGCAATACTCTTAATTTAAGTGTATTTGCGAATTTTTTCCACATTGACATGTCACCATTAAAGATAACATCATTTACACCTGGATCTATAGTGTTAAGATCTGCATTGTCAATTAATGCAATAGCATCATCTAATTGTACAATGAAATCTCTGTAAATAGTCTCATCATCATCATAAGCAGGAGTAGTGTTATCTCCTAATAAATGAGCTTGAGAATATGGTACATCACCATATAAATCCACTATTGTTTGAAAATGGTGAGTTTTCATGATTTTAGCAATAGCTTTCATGTTATCATAAACAGGGTTTGGATCGTTTATGATTGTTTGAAGCGTACTTGTTTCTCTGTACAATCTATCCCATATCTGAGAATGGAATGAAGATGTTAGAATTAAAGCAAATTCATCTAAATATGCACCTGTGATATTATTTACATCACCAGCCCAGCTATTCATAAATATATTCCCTAATTCATTAGCGTCAACAATTGGGTTAATTCCGTATGTTCCCGCTGTACTTGTTACAGTATAAGGCTGAGAAAGAGCAGCTGCCAACATAAGGTCAGGAGTTACAGTTTCTTCACTAGGACTGTTTGGCGATTGATTGATATCTAAGTACTTATCACATGATACTGTTGTAACCGCAACAACAGCCGATAGTATTAATAATTTATATCTTTTCATTTTTTTATTTTTAGAATGTTAAGTTAACACTAAAACCATAAGTTCTAGTTGGAGGGTATTGATTTGTTGTAGAAATACCTTGTGCGTTACCAGCTGAGAATCCAAATTCAGGATCTCCATAACCTCTGTTTTCTGCAGGTAAAAATGTAAATACATTTCTAGCGTTAACACCGATTGTTAAGTCAGTAAGAGGTGTATTTTTTAACATTTTATCTCCTAAAGAGTAGCTTAATGATATTTCTCTTACTTTTAATGCAGTAGCGTCTATAACATTGTTTTCTGCAATACCTCTGTATGAGTTATAGTAAGTAATGAAAGATCCAGCAGTAGTTCCTCCTGTAGGTACTGAAGTGTTAGCTTCGTAAACTCCTGGAGAAGTTTCTATTGCAGAGTTAGGGAAAATAAATGCTCCTCTACCTCCTTGAGCAGATTCTACTAAATGTCCAGACCAAGCTAAGTTAGCTTTAGTATCAGAATAGAATACATGACCAGTTCTGTAGTCTAAAGTAGTTCCTAATTTTAAGTTTTTATATTTAAAAGTAGTATTTAAACCTAAGATATAATCAGGAGTACTTTTTCCTAAAACTTTTAATTCACTAGTTTGAATTGGGTTACCAGATACTTGGTCAATTAAAACTCTACCTTGAGGATCTCTTTCGTAAGCAGTACCTTTTATTACAGGGAATTCCATTCCTTCAATAGCAAATACAGAAGCAAGACCTGTGAAACCTCCTAAAGAAACTTCATTAGAATCATCACTAACTTTAACAACTTCGTTACTGTTAGTTGCATAACTCATTCTTACATTCCACTCAATATTGTCATTTTTAACAGGAGTTAAACCTAAATCTATTTCAAAACCAGTTCCTTTTGTTTCAGATAAGTTTACTCTGTTTGAAGATAATCCTGAAGCAGAAGAAGCAGTAGTACGAACAATTTGATTGTCTGTAGTAAATGAATAATAAGAAGCATCAATCGTTACACGACTCTTTAATAAATCTAAGTTAATTCCAAATTCGTTAGAAGATGTAAATTCTGGCTCTAATAAAGGATCAGTAATACTTGGGTCATTTATATAAGATGGTCCACTTCCAAAAGGGAATCCAGTACCAACGTTCATTGTAGGGAATGTATCGTAAGCTCCGATAGATCCATTACTACCAACTTTTACGTAACTTGCTGTAATTTTTGCAGAAGTTATAATGTCTCCTTTTATACTAGGAAATGCTTTTGTTGGTACAAAAGAAAGACCAGCACTTGGGTAAAAGAAAGAGTTTTTTGTAAGATCTAATCTACTTGACCAGTCATTACGACCTGCTAAGTTTACGAATACAAAATCTTTATATCCAAAATCAAATTGTCCAAATACACCCATATCTCTAGTTTCTCTTAAATGAGTACCAGTTACAGGTCTAGTTGTGTTTGCATCAGTTACAGTATCTAAAGTAACGTTTGTTGAATTAAACAAACCAGGAATAACTAAATCATTTCCTCCAACACCATTATAAGTAATAGTAGAAGTAGATACATTGTTACCAAGATTCGCTTTAAATGTAACGTCCTCAGTTAAATCATAATCAAGGTTAACCATGATGTCATTAGAGAAGTTTTCAAACTGTTGAGTGTATTTTCTAAAGCTTGAAGATTGACTTCTACCAGAATAACCAGAAATAGCAACTACTGATGCAGGATCACTATACGCATTAGTATAGTCTAAATAGTTGAAAGTTGTAGATCTAAAGTTTGGTCTAAGTAAAACGTTAATGTTGTCATTAAAGTTATAAACTATGTTAGTACCAACATTAAATCTGTCAGATCTAAGTTCTTGTCTTACGTTATCTCTTAACCAATAAGGGTTAAAGAAATATGCATTCCAGTGACCTTCGTTTCCTGAGTGCTCAAATTGTTCAATTGGTACATTTACAGGTGCTTGTAATAAATCAGCATATAAACCTGTACCAGCTTCAGAAGTTTTTGTACTTGTATAGCTAACGTTAGCTCCAAGTTGCCATTTGTTTACTTTCTTTCCAACTTTTAAAAGAAAAGCATTTTTATCTAAAACGTCTCCAGGGATAACAAACTCAGTGTTTTGTTTTTGAGCTGAAAGGTTAAAATAACCATCAGCATTACCTGCAGATAAAGACACACTATTTTGAAAAGTAGTTCCTGTTTCAAAAAACTTTTTGATGTTGTCAGATCCTAAAGAAGTATAAGGAGCCATAATGTGAGTTCCATCAGCTTGAGGTAAACCAACTGGTACTATTTGACCATCTAGTTCAGCACCCCAACCACCATTTTCATAAGTGATATTCTCGTAACCATTACCTAAGTCCCATCCTTGACCATATCTTGTTTGTCTTTCCGGAACAAAAGTTACGTTTTCGAAATCAACAGTTGATTTGATGTTAACGCTAATGCGATCAGCATCTTTTCCAGATCCACTTTTTGTTGTTACAATCATAACACCATTCGCACCCTCTGAACCATATAAGGCAGCTCCGTTAGCTCCTTTTATTACGTTCACAGAAGCGATTTGGTTTGGATCTATAGATTTTAAGTGTCCTGCAGATGATACAATACCATCAATTACTACTAATGCCTGGTTGTTACCAGAAATAGAACGCATACCTCTTAAAACAATAGATGTTTCAGAGTTTACACCGTTACTTACAGTGTTAATCTGTAAACCAGAAACTTTACCAGATAATCCTGATACTACATCAGGGTTGTTTGCCTGTGTAAGCTCTTCTGAGTCTACTACTTGGTTTGCACTAGTAATTTCATCCGGTTTTCTTTTAATACCTAAAGCTGTAATTACTACAGTTTCAAGACTATTGTCAAGCGCTAAAGCAATATCAATAGTGCTTTCAGCTCCAATAGTAGCATTTTGCTCAGAGTACCCTACATATGAGAATACTAACACATCTCCTGTATTTGCGCTGATAGAATACTTTCCATCAAAATCGGTTGAAGTACCAGTTGTAGTACCTTTAATTACGACAGTTGCTCCTGGTAACGGCATATTGGTTTCATCGACCACCGTACCTGAAATTGTCTTCTCTTGTGCAAACGTAAATTGCACAACAAACGCTAGTAAAAGCGTTAAAATTCCATTAAACTTTGTTTTCATGTTATAATTTATTTGAATTAGCCAATGCCAAAAATCATAATAAAAAGTTAATTAAACAACTTTTGTAGTGTTAATTTTTTTATTTTTTTTTAAAAAATGTTAATAAAACCCGCTTATTGCTTAGAAAAAGGTGCTTAAGCTCAAGTGTATTTTTGACTCTGAGAATTTTATTGGTCCCTGTCCTGACTTGCTGTTTGCGAATATAAAGCGTAGAAGACTGTTGTTTGTTTTTAGTCCAAAACCAATTCCAAAGCCTAAAATGTTGTTAAAATCACTATTTGTATTGTCTTTTGTTATTGCGTAATCAATTACGGTGTGTGTATATAGTGTTTTGTTGAGTTCAATTCGGTATTCGCTGTTGATTATTGAATATTGCGAACTTGGAATGCTGTTTTCTTTGAATCCTCTTATGGAGTTTATTCCTCCAATATAGTGGAGTTCATTTTCGAGTACATTACTGCTAAATAGTGAGTAGCTTTCACTTTTTAAAAAGAAAGAATTCTTTTGATTTAGCGTGAATATGTATTCTGTAGAAAGATAAATGCTTTGTTGTGAGGTGTTGTTTAGTGTTGTTTTTCTTTTTGAAAGAGCAAGTGTTAGGTTTGTTTTTGTTTTGTCTGGGAAAAGTTTGTTTAGTTTGTTTGGGGATTGATGGTTGAAGCTGAGTAGGTATGAGTTTTTTTTGAAGTCTTCTGAGTTTAAATCGTTTTTTAAGAGCGAGTTGGAGGAGCTGAATTGTATTCCGGTTCCGATTTGTATGCTTTTTGTAGCGGTGTATTTCGCTTGAATGGATTGTGAGTTGTTGGTGAAGCTGGAGTCTTTTTTAAAAATATCCAATTCTCCTTCAATACTGAATGGTGAATTTAATATATATGGTAACTTTAGTTTTATGTTGGTCCTTTTTTGTTTGTTTTCGGTTGATTGATACTTTAGGTAGAGTTCTTCTCCGGAATTTAAGTTATTTATTAGCTGTAGGTTTATGTTTCCGTTAAAGTCAAGCTTGCTCGTCTGTGGATTTGTGGAAAATCCAAGAAAACCTTCAAAGGAGTTGCTTTTTTGTTTTTTTGCATACAGGTACATAATTGTAGAGTCTCTTGAGAATAATACTTCAGGTTTTTTTAATTCGTTAGAGAATCTTAAGTTGTTTAGTCTTGATGATTTATCTTCTATTACTTTTAAATCTAGTATATCTCCTTTTTTTAGCCTTAAATAGTGCTTGATGAATTTTTGAGGAAATTTTTCATCCCCTTTTATTTTAATCTCTGAGATGTAATTGGTTTGTGAAATACTTAAGTTTAGGTCTGCATATACTTCTTTGTTTGAGGTGCTAATGTTGGTTAGTCTGGCGTGGCTAAATGTTTGTCCTTTGTTTGTAAGGTGTTTTATTATGTTATTGAGGTTTCTTTCTAGTGTGGCAGTGTTGATGATGAAATATTTAGGAGTTATGTTGTCTTTGGTATTAAGGATAACCTGTAGTTCGGTTGTTGTTATTTGTTTGTTGTTGTATTGAATTCTTATTTTTTCAAGTCTGTTGTGTAGTGATGTTTGAAGGAGGTAGGTGCTATCGTTTAGTTTAGTTTTAGGTTGGAAAGTCGCATTGAAGTAACCGTTGTTAAATGCTGATTTTTGAATTTTTTGAATTTCAATATCGATTGATTTTAAATCGGTAAAGATTTTTTTAGGGTTTGTTTTGTTTAGAAAAGTCTGTGAAGTACTATCGAGTCCTTTTGTTTTTAAGTGTATGTTTTGTGAAAAGGAGCTGCTTGTAAAAAGGAGGTATATTATATGGTATAGAAAAATGTGTTTTTTCATTATTCTTTTTTGTGTTAAAAACGACTTTTTTACATTTTATTGCGTCAAAAATAGTTAAAATATGTTATTCTAGTAGAGAGGGGCTGTATATTTTGTTGTGGTTTGTTTTAATAAGATGGGTCTTGGCCTTTTTATGATTTAACGCTTAAAAACTGACTACTAAAAATTATTTTCGTTGTCTTGTTGAAAATTAGTCGCTTAGCGTTTGATAAGTAGTTTTTTATTTCTACATTTGCAGACCCTTAGAAAAGGGTAATTATAACAAAAAGAAATTTATAGTAAAAATTTAGTATGCCAACAATTTCACAATTAGTACGAAAAGGAAGAGCCAAAATAACTAAGAAGAGTAAATCGGCTGCTTTAAATTCGTGTCCTCAACGTAGAGGTGTTTGCACTCGTGTTTA
>Ga0209291_1001429_pt1 | contig 21250 bp, 16 predicted proteins | sample GOMGulsemesocosm_FD_184633 | JGI IMG/M metagenome (GOLD analysis project Ga0209291, IMG submission 184633) | Methane-oxidizing microbial communities from mesocosms in the Gulf of Mexico - GOM9B Gulf of Mexico (SPAdes) (version 2) | ecosystem: Environmental > Aquatic > Marine > Cold seeps...
TTTAAATATTAAGATGTTCCCTAATCCAGCTACTGACAAAGTTACTATAACTTTAGAATCAGAAGCTAAATATTCTTTAATGAATTTAACTGGTCAATTAGTACAAGAAGGTAATTTAGCTAATGGTGATAATACTATAGGTCTTACTGAATTACCAGCGGGATTGTATTTCTTAACATTAGAAACAGACAGAGGAAGAGCTACTCAAAAAGTCATTAAACAGTAAGCTATTATTCTTTTTAAATATACAAAGACAGTTCTTAGGAGCTGTCTTTTCTTGTTTAAAGAGGTTGTGAGGAGCTACTGATTAGGATTGGTAAGTTCCATTTGATTGAACCACTAGGTCTATAAAACCTTCCTTAGCACTGTTAAGCCCACACTGAAAACATTTATCCAAACCCATACAAATAATGTAGATTTTTTATTTAAAAGGATATTTTTACTTAAAAATAATCGAATTAAGTAAAATTGAAAAAATACAAGACCAAGATTATTTTTTTTTAAACGGCTATTAAACGGAGTATAAATGACTTATGTATGCATAGTATTTTTATTAGCCACGAAGTGTAGTTTCTCTATTGTTTATATGATATTTTATTAATAATTTTATCAAATAATCTTGTAATTGGTTGATTACATAAGTATAGTTATGTAACAACGTTTAAACCAATATTTTAATGAAATTATTATTGCTTTTATTTATTTTTTTGCCTCAATTAATTTTATCTCAAGTAGGTGTTAATACCACCACACCTCAAGAGACATTGCATGTAGAAGGCTCTTTTAGAGTTACCCAAACTAACAGTGTTACACCTGTAAAACTAACAGGGTTAGATGTAAATGGAACATTAAATGATGTTAATATTGGAAAAAACCTACAATTATCTGGTAACATATTAAATGCTACTGGACAAGGGTCTGCATATTATTATGTAGCAACCAAATCACTTCCAGGTGGAAGTTCAGGAGACAGGTTTAATGACTTGTTTTTAGACTTAAATGGACTTAACGATGGGAAAACATTATTCAGGTTAACTGACAGAACAGCTAATTATGAAATTACAGGTATTACTGGAGGTACAGATGGTAGACATATAGTTATATTTAATGTTTCTACAAGTAACTTAAAGTTTTATGATGAGCATGCAGATTCTTTGCCACAAAACAGAATTATAACCTTAGCTAATGCTTTTATGACAACTGCAGGATATGGGACTGCAGAGTTTGTTTATGATGTTGTTTTACAACGTTGGGTAATGATAGCCTTTAGACAGTGATTTAATACAAATTAATTATTTCTCTTAGATATTATAAATTGTATAAGTACAATATGAGACTATTGATTTTATGAAAAGATAGTTCTTAGGAGCTGTCTTTTCTTGTTTTAGTACTGTTATTATGGGACTGTATGTGTTGTTAGTAGGGCATTTTATTCATTAGCCGCTTAATCAAGGTTATTTATTAGTTTTCTTAGAATCAAAATTTAGAAATACGACAGAACCTCTGCTTTAGGATATAAATCTCCAAAGCTATTTGAACTATAACTTTTAAGCACTAAATATGTAACATAATTATCCTTAACTATTCCTCTCTTTTAACTCCACTTCCTTTTAACTTTTCCATCTCCAAACTAATTTTCTTTTCAATAAATATCTTGCGTTATTTTCATGCTAGTGAGGGGATTATTTATTATCTTTAATGAGTTATTGCCCTGATAATTAGGGCTATAAGTATTCAGGAGAAGTAATAAAAATATTTTCGAACTAACCAATAAATATTAAAGTTATGTCACAATCAGGGAAAATTCAACTCATTATTCTTATTACAGCAACACCTGAACAAGCCGAGGAGGGTTATCGTATATTCCAATCCCATGTTGGATGGATGGGAAGAACTCATCATCGAGATGGAGAAAAAGCACTACTGAACTACAATGTATCTATGGCGCCAGAACTTTCAAATCCAATGGATCCGAATTCAGCACCTACAGGCAATACTAATTTTATACTTGCTGAAGTTTATGAATCAGTAGCTGGTGTAGATGATCACTTTAAGCAAGCTCAAGAGTCCTGGGAGAATTTTCCAGCCTTTGTGAGTTGGTTAGGAAAGTGTAAATCTTCTGTAGTTCCTGCTGCCCCTATAGAACATTCATTATGGTAATGTTTCCTTGGTAAGGAGTACTTGTTGTAGTTTAAGGTTCTGTCGTATCTAATATAGATTATTGATATCGGTTTTTACGCTACGTTTAAAGAGCATGAATAGCTGTCTTCTTATTTTAGACATGTGTATTCATCTGATTGATGGCATAGGCTGTTAGGATGGGGCTGAATGGATTGTGTGATGGTTACATTGGACGCTGCTGAGGGAGGTATGAGGTTGTGTGTAATAAAAAGACAGAGCTTGGGGTCTCTGCCTTCTAGCGAAATTTGGGTAGTTAATACTAGGGTTGTATAACTTATACAATATTAGTCTAATAAATATCCAATACTTACGAATAACTCATCTGATAGAGCCCCTAGGTCTATAAATACCTCTCTTTAACACTCTAAAATCCACACTGAAAACTTTTGTCCAAACCCATACTTGTAATTAGTTATGAAATCTTAAATTTATGGCAGACTTAATTACATTATGGAGCTACCTAACATTCACTTTGAAGATTACTCAATAGAGTTTAAAGAGATAAATCCAGAAGATTTCCCTCATTTTGAAGTAGAGAACAATAGGGAGAAACATATCATCTCTCCTGATGAGGATGGATATATAGATACTGCAATACAGCCAATTGTACAGCTAGGTCATAAAAATACTTTAGTAATAAATGCAGCAGTAGGACAAGGAAAGTCCTATGCTATCATTCAGACTATAAAAAGGTTTTACGAGGCAGATGAAGATTATCTTATAGTAGTAGCTTCTCCTTTTGTTGGTTTGGTAACTCATTATTATAATATACACTTAGATGCGGTAATTCCAGAAGGGCAGATATACAATTATGGTGGGCTTATTACACACAAAAAAAGCGTTACTATTTGTAACGCTTTTTTATGCTTTTTAGTTTTTAAAGTAAATTCAAAATCCGTTCTAAGGCCATTCCTCTGGAGCCTTTTATTAGTATGGTGTAATTGGATAAGGATTCAGTGTAATCGTCAGAAAATGCGTTAAAATCATGGTGAGATGTGATTTTGTTACTATGGCATGTTTGTGAAAATTGTTCTCCAATGATGTGGCACTGTTTGATGTTTAATGTCTCAATATAATTTACGATGCTTTGGTGCTCTTCCTTGCTTGTTATTCCTAGTTCAAACATGTCTCCTATAAACAGTGCTTTGTTTTTTGTTTCTAGTAGATCAAAACTTTCTAAGGCAGCTTTCATGCTTGTAGGGTTTGCGTTATAGGCGTCTAGAATTATTTCGTTAGAATTTTTGTTGATTAGTTGTGATCGGTTGTTATCTGGGGTATAGGTTTCTATGGCGTTTATGATGTCAGGAGTTTTCACTTTAAAGTGTTCTCCGATACTGATGGCGGCAGCGATATTTGTAAAGTTGTAGCTCCCTATAAGATTGCTTTTTATATGTTGATTTTTGTAAATAACTTCTACCGTAGGTGTTGTTTTTGAGAATTGAACATTGGTGTCTGAGTTATTGTTTTCTGAAAAAGTGAAGCAATTGATTCCTTTTGACTGCTCTACTTGTTTTGTGTTATCGGAATTTAGAAAGACAGTTTTGTTATTTTTTCTTAAGTTTTGGTATAATTCACTTTTCGCTTTGATTACGCCTTCAAGGCTTCCAAATCCTTCTAAGTGTGCTTTTCCAAAGTTTGTGATATAGCCGTAGTCTGGGCTGGAGATTTCTGTTAATAATTCTATTTCGTTAAAATGATTTGCACCCATTTCTACAATTCCAATTTCTGTTTGGTTGTCCATTGTAAGTAATGTTAATGGAACACCAATATGGTTGTTTAAGTTACCTTTTGTAGCTGTAGTGTTGTATTTTTTGGATAACACGCAATTAATTAATTCTTTTGTAGTTGTTTTTCCGTTACTTCCTGTTAGTGCTATAATTGGAGTGTTCAGTTCTTTCCTATGATGTTTTGCTAGTTGCTGTAAAGTGTCAAGTGTGTTGTTTACAAGAATAGTATTTTCTTGTGAATAATTCTTGTCATCAATGATAGCATGGCTAGCTCCACTTCCAAGGGCTTGTTTTGCGAATTTATTACCGTTGAAGTTTTCTCCGCTTAAGGCGAAAAACAACTCGTTTTTTTTAATTGTTCGCGTATCTGTGTTAATTCCGTTTGATTTTTGGAATATAGTATATATGTCTGAAATGTTCATATGTTGAAATTTTGCATAAAAAAAGCTCTAATTTTCATTAGAGCTTTTTTTGTATGTATTTAAGTTATACAGATTATCTAGGGGATTTTCTGTTTCCTTTTCCTTTAGATTTTGCTCCTACTCTTGACATAGCACATCTAAACCCGATGTAGTCAGTAGCCATAGCTTCTGGGTAAAATCTTCTTTGAGCAGGGTCTAACCAGTATTCTCTGTCTTTCCATGATCCACCTTTGTAAACTCTTACTTCGTCATTTACTAAAGATGTTCTTTTTGATGACCCATCATATTCTTTAGTCATTACACCTGCAGAATCAACGGTTACAGAATGATTTGGTGAGTTGTACATTTTTCTTGATTCATCACCTTTGTTTGCTTCTTCTCCTCCTTCATCATCACCACCTAAAGAGAAGTATCTGCTTGATGCTTTGTCACCATCTCTATAGTTGATGTTGTCGGATTTGTTGAAGTTTGTTCTTAAGTATGTTTCGTTGTCGTCAACAGGTTCTTGAGCAATTTGTCCAGGTAGTGTAGTTGCGATAAGTTTTCCGTTAGCTAAGGTGTCGTATCCAATTGAGTCAGCAGTAATAATCTTTACTTTTCCGTCTTCTCCAATTTTGTTTTTTGTGAATACGTTACCTCTATAGTAGTTGAAATCACTCATTTCGTCATCTACTATTGGTCTGTATACATCAGCAACCCATTCAGCAACGTTACCAGCCATGTCATATAAACCAAAGTCATTAGGGTCGTATGACATTACTTGTGCAGTGATATCAGCTCCATCATCAGACCAACCAGCAATACCACCGTAATCACCATCTCCTTGTTTGAAGTTTGCATTATGATCACCTCTTGTTACTCTTTTTCCTGATCTTGTGTATTGTCCACTCCAAGGGTATTTTTTTCTACCTCTGTAAACATTATAGCTTCTTATTTCTGACATTCCTAATGCAGCAAATTCCCATTCAGCTTCTGTTGGTAATCTGTATCCTGGTTGTAAAATACCGGTAGACCTTGTTGCGTAGATGTTAATTTCTTCACCATCTGCATTAGTCTGAGGGTTTTTACTTTTCTTTTTACCTCCATTTAGTATTTCTTCATTTCCACCATAGGTAGATGTTGGAGAAATGATATAAGTGTTTGTGCTGAAGTTTGAATCAGCGGTTACGTCAGTTATTTTAGCGTCTTCTTTTAAGAATCCGTTTCTTTCTAATGCATCTTCATTAATACGGTCTGTTCTCCAAACGCAAAATTGATTTGCTTGAATCCAGCTAACTCCAACTACTGGGTAGTCTTGGTATGCGGGGTGACGTAGGTAGTTGTTGGTCATTACTTCGTTGTAACCAAGTCTGTTTCTCCAAACTAAAGTATCTGGAACTACACCATCGTATATCTGTGTGAAATTTTCGTTTTCTGGTGGGTATACTTTCTTTGTCCAATCTAAGTATTCCATGTACATGATATTGGTAACCTCTGTTTCATCCATATAGAAAGATTGCACGTGCTGTTGATTTGGAGAGTTGTTCCAATCATGCATTGGGTCATCATTTACTTGTCCTTTTGTAAATGTACCTCCTTCAATAAATACTACCCCGGGTGCAGTTTCCTGTTCTTGGTATTTTGTATTATATTGAAATCCACCTTCTTTGGAGTTTATTTTCCAACCAGTAGCTCTCGATCCTCCTTTTTTACCTTTACTACAACTTGTAGTTGCAAAAACAGTAAGGATAACTAAAAATTTTAGGGCAAAATGTTTTCTCATATTCATAACTTAAATTCAGAGATAGTTCAAGTGCGCAATATAATAAATATACATTATAATGCAATACTTTTGTAAAAAATAGTTTTGGCTTTAATTAAAAAGTTCTGTCTAGTTTTAACGACAGATAAGACAAATATATTGTTTACTTTTGAAAAAAAAAGAAAATTACACTAAAATTGAAAACGATACGTTTTAGCAATATGAATTTAAGATATGTATTCCTATTAGTCCTATTAAGCTGTTTTTCAACAGTAGTTTTTTCTCAACAAAAAGAGTTTGTTTTAAAATGGGAGAATGATAAAGAAGTCCGATTTTCAGCTGAAAAAACAAGTTCTATTCATGGTTTTCAGACGGAAAATTTAGTTTATGATATTGACCTTCAAACAATATTATTTGCTGCTAATATTGATTTTTCTGTTTCTGAGAATTCTTTGAGAATTGTAAACGCAGTTTATGAAAATATTAATTCAGGTCAGTTAGCAGGTTATGATTTAAGACGTATTAAAGATGCTGTGGTTCTTAATGTTAAAAACACGCTTGCTAGAGGGGTTTCTGGAGCATATTTGGAGTTTAATCCTATAGTTAAATTAAATGGACAGTATAAAAAGGTAACGTCTATAGTTGTTGAGTTTCAGCAAAATAATAAATCAGCGTTATTTACTCCTACACCCGCTATTACTAATTCTGTATTGGGTTCTGGAGAGTGGTATAAGTTTTATATTAACAAAACAGGGGTTTATAAATTAAATAAAAATTTCTTTGCTAGTTTGGGTGTCAATGTTAATACGGTTAATCCTAAAAATATTCGTCTTTTTGGTAATGGGGGAAAAGCAATTCCATTATTAAATGCAGACGTAAATGAGTTTGATGTTGCTGAAAATGCTGTACGTTTTATAGGTGAGGATGATGGAGTTTTTCATAATACAGATCATATGCTGTTTTATGGGGTTGGTTCTGTAGGTTGGGATGCTGTTAATGATTCACATATAAACCCATATAATGATAAAACATTTTATTACATAAATGTTAGTTCAGATTTAGGTAAAAGAATATTACCTTTAGTAGAGCCTTCTGCTGCTGTAACAACAACAATAACAAGTTTTAATGAATATCAATTTCATGAAAATGATAATACAAATTTAGTTCATTTAGGTAGAAGATGGTATGGAGAAGAGTTTGATGTTGATTCAAATCAGTCATTTACATTTGACTTTGCTAGGTTGGATAGCTCAATGCCTATAAAATTAGATGTTAAAGCCGCAGCAACGGCTAGCTCTGTTACTTCAATGCAGCTAACCTTAAATGGAAATGTGTTTGATAATTTTTCTTTTTCATCAATATCACCTACCTCACTTGCAACGGGAGATTCTTTTTCGGGTAACATTAATGTTAGTGGTTCAAATATACAAATTGGGATGAATTACAATAATAGCGGAAACCCTAGTGCAAATGCTTATCTGGACTATATTGCTATAGAATCTACATCCTTTTTAAGGTCATTAGGAAAACAGTTTGCGTTTAAAAATAATCAAGTAGCGTCTATGGCAGGAGTTGCGGAATATATTATTGATGATGCAGCCAATGTTTCCGAAGTTTGGGATGTAACGGATATTTTTAATGTACAGTCAAAAATAAACACAAGCGCAGCTTCATTTGCTTTTAAAGCAAATTTAGGAGAATTAAGAAATTATGTCGCTTTGGTTGAATCGGATTTATACTCACCTTCAATAGGAGGTTCAACATTCGTAAATTCAACGGACTTGAAAGGAACAATTTTTCAAGGTGTGAATGGCGTGCATGAAGATGTTGATTATTTAGTAGTTACTCCAGCAGTTTTTAAATCACAAGCCGAAAGGTTAGCAAATATTAATGCTCAAAACTTAGGGCTTCGTACGCGAGTGGTAACTCTTGAAGATATCTATGCAGAATTTAATACAGGAAACCAGGATATTGGAGCAATTAGAAATTTTGTTAGGTATGTGTATCAAAATGGAGTAACAGATAAACTGAAGTATTTATGTTTATTTGGTGACGCTTCTTTTGATATGAAGAACAGAACACCTAATAATACTAATTTTGTACCAACATTCCATGCGTTGTCAAGTTTTAGTTTGGTGTCGTCTTACATGTCGGATGATTATTTCGGAATGATGGATGAAAGTGAAGGCTCTATGGGGGCAGCTGATAGATTAGATATTGCTGTAGGTAGAATAATAGCAGATAATAATCAGCAGGCTATGGAAATGGTTACTAAGGTAGAGCAGTACTATCAGCAGGGTTCTTATGGTAGTTGGAGGAATAGGGTAACCATTCTTTCAGATGATGTAGATGTAGATTGGGAATATGCATTAGAGACAGAGTTAGATGATTTGGCTGATGAAATTGTGTTGGAGAAACCGTTTGTAAATATGGTAAAGCTTCATTCTGATTCATTTGCTCAAGAGTCGTCAGCTGGTGGAGAGTTGTATCCACAAGCTACTGCCTCGTTATTAAATAATATTCAATTGGGGAGTTTAGTTGTTAATTATTTTGGACATGGTGGGGAAGACGGATTGGCGCATGAGCGTTTGTTTCAGAAAAATGATGCGCAAGAATTAAATAATATTTGTAGGTATAATTTATTTATAACGGTAACCTGTGAGTTTACAAGGTTTGATAATCCATACCGACCAACTGCAGGAGAGTTTACCTATTGGAACTCTGGAGGAGGTTCAATTTCATTAGTTACTACAACAAGAGAAATTTTTGTTAGCTTAGGAGTAACAGTAAATAAGGAGTTGTCTAAATTTCTTTTTGATTATAATAATACAGGTTATGTATCAATAGCCGAAGCGCTACGATTAACAAAGAACAATATAACAAATTCGTTAAAAAGAGTTGTCTTTTATGTTGGTGATCCAGCATTGAAATTAGCTATTCCTGAGCCTAATATAAAACTAACTCAAATAAATGGTGTGTCAATCAATGACCCTTCAGTAGCGACATTGGAGGCTTTAGGGCGAGTAACTTTAACAGGAGAAGTAGTTGATGGTGCTGATCAAATTATTACTGATTATAATGGTAAGCTTTCTACTACCATTTATGATAAAAAACAGAATCGTGCTACTTTGGGTAACGACGGTACTACAGGAGGTGGAGGTTTGTTGATTCTTGATTATGAAACATTAGGAGAAATTGTTTTTAGAGGTCAAGCATCTATAGTTAACGGAGTTTTTGAGTTTGACTTTGTGGTTCCAAGAGATATTTCAATACCTGTAGGAGATGGTAAGGTAAGTTTTTATGCTAAGAGAGATGGTGTGTTGGAAAATCAAACAGGGGTAGATGCTACTGTTAAAATTGGAGGGGTTAATACAGCTGCCCCAGCTGATAATTTACCACCAAAAATTCTAGCTTATATGAATGATGAAAGTTTTGTTTCTGGTGGAGTGACTAATCAATCGCCTTTTTTACTCTTGAAATTAGAAGATGAGAATGGAATTAATACTGCTAGTGGAATAGGACATGATATTACTGCTATTCTAGATGGAGATGAAGCGAATCCATTAATACTAAACGATTATTATGAAACGGAACCGGATGATTTTACTAAAGGGAGTGTAAAATATCAATATAAAGATTTAACATCAGGATTACATACCTTAACCGTTAAGGCTTGGGATGTGTATAATAACTCAAGCTCAGCTGAGATACAATTTTTAGTTGTGAATGAAAATGACGATTTGGTTTTAGAGAGAGTGTTGAATTATCCGAACCCATTTGTGAGTTATACGGAGTTTTGGTTCAACCATAATAGTGCGTCAGAACTAGATGTGATGGTTCAGGTGTATACGGTTTCAGGGAAATTGGTGAAAACATTGCAAGGAAATTCATCTGCAGACAATAAAGGAGGAAACGCATCGTTATTTAGAGGTCTTCCTTGGGATGGAAAAGACGATTTTGGAGATAGAATTGGTAAAGGAGTATATGTGTATAAGCTTACTGTAAAATCTATTAGTACTAATAAAAAGGCAGTCAAGTATGAAAAACTTGTTATACTGTAATTAAAAATTATATTTGCTAAAATTATGCAAAAGATGAATTCAATGAAAAAATATATAGCAATACTTGGGGTGTTTGTTTTGTTTCAAAAAATAAATGCACAAACGGTAACTCAAATAACACCTGACCAGAATGATACTAGAGTTATAACAACGGGTACGGCGTTTATGGTGATAGCTGCTGATGCACGTGCTGCTGGTTTAGGGGATCAAGGAGTTGCAACTTCTCCTGATGCTTTTTCTCAACAATGGAATGTTTCAAAATATGCTTTTGGGGAGTCTGAACAAGGGTTTTCAATGACCTACACACCTTATTTAAGAGAATTGGTAAATGATATTTTTTTAGGAGGACTAACTTATTATAACAAGTTAGATGATAGAAGTGCAGTTTCCGCAAGTTTCAGATATTTTAGTTTGGGAGAAATTGAGTTTAGAGAGAATGCAACTGATCAAGGCATAATTCAAAAACCAAATGAATTAACAGTTGATGTTGCGTATTCTTTAAAATTAAGTGACCAATTTGCAATGGGGGTAGGTTTAAAATATATACGCTCAGATTTAAAGTTGGATGGAGCCGAGTTTGCAGCAGCATCTACTAAACCAGCAAGTTCATTTGCGGTTGATTTAGGAGGGTACTACGAATCGGAAGAAAAAGCATATGATAGTTTTAATGGGAAATTGCGTGGTGGATTTGCAATTCAGAATATTGGACCAAAAATTAAATATGAAGAAAATGGAAACGAGAGTTTCTTGCCAACTACATTGCGTTTAGGTGGAGGGTATGATTTCATACTACCTGATGGAGCAAATAAAATAGGGGTAACAGTAGAGGTAGCTAAATTGTTAGTGCCTACACCACCAGTATATGGAACAAAAATTGACTATATTGATGATGGGGATAATGGGACGAACATTAGCCCAGGGAATGGTCAGTACGATGCTGGTGAAGATACTCTTATTGGTGAGGAAAGTAATTATATTATTGAAGGACAAGATCCAAACGTTAATTTCACAAAAGGAATGTTTCAATCTTTCGGAGATGCTCCAGGTGGATTTAGTGAAGAGATGAATGAGTTTACTTATTCGGTAGGTGCTGAATATACGTATCAAGATTCATTTGCTTTCAGGCTTGGGTATTTTAATGAACATGAAACAAAAGGAGCAAGAAAGTTTTTTGCTTTAGGAGCAGGGTTTAAATATAGTGTTGTAAATATTGATTTGTCGTATTTATTATCAGCGTCAAAAACTCCTAGTCCGTTAGAAAATACATTACGTTTCTCATTGTCATTTAATCTTGGAGGAAACGGAGATAATTAAAAAAATAAAATAAATGAAAGAGCTTACTATAAGCGCAACTTTTAAATTATACGAACAGCTGTCGGAACTTCCTTCAGCTGTTTTTAGTCTAATGGAATCTGCAATTTCTGCAAGAAATACTGCGTATTCTCCTTATTCTAAATTTAATGTTGGTGCTGCTTTGTTGTTAGATAATGGAAAAGTAGTGATTGGTTCAAATCAGGAAAATGCAGCATATCCATCTGGTCTATGTGCAGAGCGTGTGGCTATTTTTCAAGCTGGAGCGTTATATCCTAATGCTAAAATTAAAACAATGGCAATTACCGCCACTTCACAAAACCATAAGGTGATCGAGCCTATACCTCCATGTGGTGCTTGTAGGCAGTCAATTGCTGAATATGAAACAAGGCAAAATGATGAAATTGAAATATATTTCATGGGCGAAGAAGGAGCTATTATGAAGTCTGAATCATTGTCTGATTTATTGCCGCTAATGTTTGAAAAATCACATTTGTAATGCTGTTTTGTGATTAAAACATAAAAGTTAATAGGAAGCAATTATTTGAAATTACCAAATAGTTGTTTTTTTTTGATAAAGAGTTTTTTGATTCATTTTGAAAGACTATTTTTGTTAACTGATTAAAATTTAACCCTACTTCAAAATTTAGAAGAGATGAAAAAAATTACTAAAGCAACTTATTTAAAATGGTATGAAGACATGCTGTTTTGGAGAAAGTTTGAAGATAAATTAGCTGCAGTATATATCCAGCAAAAAGTAAGAGGTTTCTTGCATTTGTATAATGGTCAAGAAGCTGTTTTAGCAGGTTCTTTACACGCCATGGATTTATCTAAGGATAAAATGATTACTGCTTATCGTAATCATGTTCAGCCAATAGGTATGGGAGTAGATCCTAAAGCTGTTATGGCGGAATTATATGGTAAGGTGACGGGTACTTCCAAAGGTATGGGAGGTTCGATGCATATTTTTTCTAAAGAAAAAGGGTTTTACGGAGGTCATGGTATCGTTGGGGGGCAAATTCCTTTAGGTGCTGGAATGGCTTTTGGAGATAAATATCATAATACAGGTGCTGTATCGTTATGTTATTTTGGTGATGGAGCTGCTCGTCAGGGATCATTACATGAAACATTTAATATGGCTATGTTGTGGAAACTTCCAGTAGTATTTATTGTTGAAAACAATGGGTACGCAATGGGAACTTCTGTAGAACGTACAGCAAATCATACGGATATATATAAATTAGGATTAGGGTATGAAATGCCTTGCCGTCCGGTAGATGGTATGGATCCTATTGCTGTAGCAAAAGAAGTAGATATTGCTATGGAGCATGCTAGAGCAGGAAATGGACCTACGTTTTTAGAAATGAAAACATACCGTTACAGAGGTCACTCTATGTCGGATGCGCAACATTATAGAACAAAAGATGAAGTTAAAGAATATCAAAAAATAGATCCTATAACAACTGTTAAGGCTACTATTTTAGAGAAAAAATACGCTACTGAAGATCAAATTGAAGAAATTAATAAGCGTGTTAAAGCATTGGTTAAAGAATGCGAGCAATTCGCTGAAGAGTCTGCTTATCCAGAAGTACAACAAATGTACGACATGGTTTACGAACAAGAAGATTATCCGTTTATATCTCATAAATTATAAGACATGGCAATAGTAGTTAACATGCCCCGTTTAAGTGATACCATGACAGAAGGAGTGGTAGCAACTTGGTTAAAGAGTGTTGGTGATAGAATTGAAGAAGGAGATATCCTTGCTGAAATTGAAACTGACAAAGCTACAATGGAGTTCGAATCATTTAATGAAGGAACTTTGTTGCACATAGGAGTTAAAGAAGGAGAAACAGCTCCGGTTGATTCATTATTAGCAATTATTGGGGATACAGGAGAAGATATATCGGCATTGTTAGCTGGTGGATCTTCTGAAGTAGAAGAAGAGGAAACAGTTGATTCTTCAGATTCAAAAGAAGTTACATCGGATTCGGTAGTGATACCTGAAGGAGTTGTAGTGGTGACTATGCCTCGTTTAAGTGATACGATGACAGAAGGAACTGTAGCAACTTGGTTAAAGAATGTTGGAGATGTAGTTGAAGAAGGAGATATTCTTGCTGAAATTGAAACAGATAAAGCTACAATGGAATTTGAATCTTTTAATGAAGGAACATTATTATATGTTGGTCTTCAAGAAGGTGAATCGGCTCCAGTTGATAGTGTTTTAGCTATAATTGGGCCAAAAGGAACGGATGTAGTTGATATTGCAGCAAACTATAAAAAAGAGAGTGATGCTCCTAAAAAGGAAACAGCTAAGACTGAAAAGGCAAAAGCTGTAGCGCCGACTAAACCAGAAAAAAAGAAATCTGAAAAGAAAACCTCAGTAAGTTCTGAAAGAATATTTGCTTCACCATTAGCAAAAAAAATGGCCGAAGATAAAGGAATTGCTTTGAATAGAGTTTCAGGTTCTGGAGAAAATGGTAGAATTATAAAGAAAGATATTGAAAATTACCAGCCTGCTTCAAGCGGTGCTAGTTTAGGTGTTTTTGTACCTTCAGGAGAAGAGAAAACTGAAGATATTAGTAATTCTCAAATGCGTAAAGTAATAGCACGTAGATTAGGAGAATCTAAATTTACTGCACCACATTATTACTTGAATGTTGAGTTTGACATGGAAAATGCAATTGCTTTCAGAAAGCAGTTCAATACACTTCCTGATATTAAAATATCATTTAACGATATTATAGTAAAGGCATCAGCTTTGGCATTAAAAGAACACCCACATGTAAACTCACAGTGGTTTGATGATCGTATTCAGTTGAATCATCATGTGCATGTTGGTGTAGCTGTAGCAGTTGAAGATGGTTTGGTAGTTCCGGTAGTAGAATTTACCAACGAAAAATCTTTACCACAAATTGGTGCTGAAGTAAAAGATTACGCGGTTAGAGCAAGACAAAAGAAATTGACTCCTCAAGAAATGGATGGTAGTACATTTACTATTTCTAACTTAGGAATGTTCGGTATTGAAAGTTTTACTTCAATTATCAATCAACCTAATTCAGCGATACTTTCAGTAGGGGCAATAGTTGAAAAACCAGTTGTGAAAGATGGTCAATTAGTTGTAGGAAATACGATGAAGTTAACATTAGCTTGTGATCACAGAACAGTTGATGGAGCTACTGGTGCGCAATTCTTGCAAACCTTAAGAGGGTTTATTGAGAATCCAGTTACCATGTTAGCTTAATTGTCACACTGAGCTTATCGAAGTGCTTATGTAAATATTATAAATCCCGTTTCAGTTTTGAAGCGGGATTTTTTTATCTTTAGAAAAAAAATATAAAACCAATGTTAAAAAAAATAATTGCTGTTGGAATATTAGTAAGCTTTATTACTTGTAGTTCAACAAAATCAATTGATGCTGTTGATTCAAGTAAGTCTGATGAGAGTATAACTAAATTTGAGGGGAATGGACAAGAGGTTGCTGACAGTAAAGAGGGGGAGGATGTTAAAAACACTGTTATTGATGTTAGTTCAGAAACAATAGATAAAAAGGAAAATGAAGTTTCTCCAGATGCAATGAAAACTATAGTGTCGTATTTAGCTTCCGATGCTTTAGCTGGTCGTGATACTGGAAGTAAAGGAATTGATAAAGCAGCCACGTACATTTCTGATTATTTAAAAACAAATGGTGTTGGACCGTATTACTGTACTTATAGGGATGTGTTTGATGTTAATGGAAAGGAAGCTTTTAATGTTATTGGTTTGTTGCAAGGAACTGATCCTGTTTTACAAGATGAATATGTAATTATTGGAGCGCATTATGATCATATTGGAAAAGGAAAACAAGTTGGGGATGATATTATTGCAAATGGAGCTAATGACAATGCGGCTGGTACTGCTGCTGTAATGCAAATGGCAAAGTATTTTTCTAAAGTTAAAAGAAATAAACGTAGTATCGTATTTGTATTGTTTGCTGCTGAAGAAAAAGGCCTGTTAGGGTCAAAACATTTAGCTGCTGCAATGAAAGAGGCAGATAGAAATGTATATGCTATGCTTAATTTTGAAATGATAGGTGTTCCTTTAGCTGGGAAAAATTATTCTGCTTATGTAACGGGATATCACAAATCAAATCTTGCAGAAAAAATGAATACCTATGCAAGTGCTAATTTAGCTGGGTATTTGCCACAAGCTAAGGAATATCAATTGTTTTCAAGATCTGATAATTATCCATTTTATACAGCATTTAATATACCAGCACAGACTTTTTGCACCTTTGATTTTACAAATTTTGATTACTATCACCATGTTGATGATGAGATAGATAAATTAGATTTTAACCACATGGCAAGTTTTGTAAACGCATATATACCAGCAATAGAGAAAGTGGTAAATTCAGCACCAAATGAAATTAGATTAAATGACTAAAAATATAATTATAACAGGAACCAGTAGAGGGATTGGATTTGAATTAGTAAAGTTGTTTTCTGATGCTGGTCATCAAATATTAAGCTTATCAAGAAACAATACCCCAATTGCTAATTTAGGTTTAAAGAACGTTACTGCGTTATCATTCGATTTGTCAAATGAAATCGATTACAAAAAAGTATCCGACTTTGTTTCGGATAAATGGAATAACAAAGTTGATGTTTTAATTAATAATGCAGGTTTACTGGTTAATAAGCCTTTTCAAGAAATTACACAGCAGGATTGGTTAAAAGTGTATCAAGTAAATGTGTTTGGAGTTGCTGAATTAACCAAAACAGTACTTCCTTTTATGGATGCTGGTAGTCATGTTGTTACCGTAAGTTCAATGGGAGGGATTCAAGGGTCAATGAAGTTTCCTGGTTTAGCAGCATATAGTTCAAGTAAAGGAGCCGTAATTACGTTGTCAGAAGTTTTAGCAGAAGAATACAAAGAACAACAAATAGCATTTAATGTGTTGGCTTTAGGGGCTGTACAAACAGAAATGCTTGAAGAAGCATTCCCGGGTTATGAAGCGTCTTTAAAGGCTATTGAAATGGCAAATTATATTTATGATTTTTCTTTAAATGGAAATAAGTATTATAACGGGAAAGTATTAGAAGTGTCTAGTACAACACCGTAATTTATGGAACAAATTCTATTAAAATATTTACCTGAACGATCGGTTCCAATTATTTTTGAGTTAATCAAAAGTAATAATGTAGCCTTGAAAATCGTTAATGAACGCGTTACTAAACATGGGGACTATAGGAGAACACCTAATGGAGAACATCAAATAACTATAAATGCAAATTTAAATAAATATCGATTTTTAATGACTTTGGTGCATGAAGTGGCTCATTTAATTGCCATTGAAAAATATGGGAGAGAAATTAAGCCGCATGGAATAGAGTGGAAACACACGTTTCAACAATTAATGTTGCCATTTATAAATCCATCAGTATTTCCAAGTCAATTATTGCCCGATATCGCAAATCATTTTAAAAATCCGAGAGCAAGTAGTGATACTGATGCAAAATTATCGGTATTGTTAAAACAATTTGACGAGAAAACAGATAAAAATTATATTTTTGAAATACCTTTAGGAAGTACATTTCGTATTCATAATGGGAAAGTGTTTAAAAAAGGAAATAGGCGCGTTAAGCGTTATGAATGTATGGAGTTGAGTTCGGGGAGAGTGTACTTGTTTCAACCTAATGCAGAAATAGAGCTGCTTAAAGCAAATTAAAGAATACCAATACGTTACACATGAATAAAAATTATTACGCAATATTAATGGCAGGTGGTGTAGGATCACGTTTTTGGCCAGTAAGTACATCAGGGTTTCCAAAACAATTTCACGATATGTTAGGGACTGGAGATACGCTTATCCAAAAAACATTTTCACGACTGAGTAATTTAATTCCAAAAGAAAATATTTTCATATTAACCAATGAAAGATATAATGATTTAGTTTTAGAACAACTACCAGAAGTAGAACAACGACAAGTAGTGCTTGAACCAGCTATGCGTAATACAGCTCCGTGTATATTATATGCATCATTAAAAATTCAAAAAGAGAATCCAGATGCAGTAATGATTGTTGCACCAAGTGATCATTGGATTGAAGACGAACAAGCATTTACCAATAATGTAAAACAGGCTTTTGACTATTGTTCAGAAAATGATGCCTTAATGACTTTAGGGATTCAACCTACTTTTCCGAATACAGGATATGGGTATATTGAGTTTGATAAAAGTACAAAGAATGATATAAAAGAAGTAAATCAGTTTAGAGAAAAACCTGATTATGCTACTGCAAAAGAATTTATTTCTCAAGGAAATTTTTTATGGAATGCAGGTATTTTTATGTGGAGTGCTAAGAGTGTAGTTAAAGCTTTTCAAAATTTTCAGCCAAATTTATATTCTCTTTTTGAAAATGGAATTTCAGTATATAATACCGACTTCGAAGATGATTTTATAAGAGACAACTATGGAAAGGCTGAGAATATTTCTGTAGATTATGCAATTATGGAAGCGGCTAAAAATGTGTTTGTTTCAAAAGCTACTTTTGATTGGAATGACCTTGGTACATGGGGGAGTTTATACGATAAATTAGAAAGAGATGATGATGATAATGCCGTTGTAAATGCTAAGCTATTGGCTGAAGAATCAACCGGAAATATGATACGAACAGCAAGTAATAAATTAGTTGTTGTTGACGGGTTAACCGATTATATTATTGTTGATAAAGAAGATGTGTTAATGATTTATCCGAAATCAAAAGAGCAGGATATCAAACAAATTGTAACTAAAGTAAAAGAGGATTTTAATGCTGATTTAACATAGAGAATATGGCTGAAGAAACTAAACTAACTCCAGAAGAAGAAAAAGCATTAGCAACTGATGTAAAAAAGGATGCGAAAGGCCTATTTAAAAGTGTCACTACATTTTTATCGGAACTACTCGATATTAGAGGAGAAACTGATAGAGATCAAACAATTGATGATATCAAAAAAGATATCGCTTTTAAAGGGCATACTGCTTGGATTTTAATTTTTGCGGTATTTATAGCTTCTATAGGTCTTAATGTTAGTTCTACTGCGGTTGTTATTGGAGCCATGTTAATATCTCCTTTAATGGGGCCTATTTTAGGAGTTGGACTGTCTTTAGCAATATATGATATTGATACCTTAAAACGATCCTTAGTGAATTTAGGAGTAATGGTAGGGCTAAGTGTTTTTACTGCTTGGTTGTATTTTTGGGTGTCACCTTTAACAGAAGAAACACCAGAACTAGTAGCAAGAACAGCACCAACAATTTTGGATGTATTAATTGCGATTTTTGGTGGATTAGCATTAATTGTAGCGCGTTCAAAAAAAGGAACGATGGCATCTGTTATTTTTGGAGTTGCCATAGCAACAGCTTTAATGCCACCACTTTGTACAGTAGGATATGGGTTGGCTGAAGGAGACCCAAAGTTTTATTTAGGGGGATTATATCTATTTACGATTAATACAATATTCATTGCTTTAGCAACATTTGTAGTAGCAAAAATCTTAGCTTTTCCTTTAGTGAAATATGCAAATGAAGCGAAACGTAATAGAATAAAGTGGACAGTTACCGTTGTTGCATTGTTAGCAATTATTCCAGCAATATTCACTTTTATTTCTGTGTTAGAAAAAAGTAACCAGGACAGGGATATTAGAAATTTTAAGGAAAATGAAATTGAAAGTAATGATGAATTATTTTTAAGTGATGATGATCCAGATTATGAAAATAAAACATTAACCTTAACTTTTTTAAATGAATTATCGGACGCAACCGTAGCTGATTTAAAGAATGAAGCAAAGACGAATTATAAATATCTAAAAGATTTTAAGCTAAAATTTAAAGGAAGTAAAATTAAGAGTTTTGATTTGATATCAGAAGCCTATCAAGATGCTCAAAAGCGTTTAGATGAAAAAAATAATGTAATTACTGGATTACAAGGAACTATTGAGGGTTTAAAAGCTGAACTTGAAGTCAAGAAAGGGAAAGTGCCATTAGATTTTTTAAAGATTTCTAAAGATGCTAAAATCAATTTCTCTGATTTAAAGAATATTAGTTACTCGAAAGAATTGAAGTCAAACTTCAGAAAAATTGATACTTTACCAATTGCACGAGTAGAGTGGAAAACTGAAATAGCTGATAGTTTGGTTCAAAAAAGGAATGACAAGTTAGCTGTTTGGTTGCAAAAAGAAATAAAAATTGATACTATTTATGTTAAGTAGTACATTAAAAAAATAAAGGAATATTAAGTAAAAGACTTCTTGAATTAGAGGTCTTTACTTTTTTGAAGCAATCCAGTTTGTAAATGAATCCGAGAGATAAGATAAGAGTGTATAAAAAACACTTAGTGTTTAGTTGTCCTCCAAATAAACTTTACGTACTTTTTTCATTAAGTTGGAAGAGTACACAAAATCAGTAACCGCTTTATTGTCGGTTCTGAAAATATCCTGATTACTTCCTTCCCATTCTTTAAGCCCGTTTTTTAAGAAGACAATTTTTTGTCCAATTTCCATAACAGAATTCATATCGTGTGAGTTAACAACTGTTGTAATGTTGTATTCTTGGGTAATCTCTTGTATTAAATTGTCAATTAAAATAGATGTTTGAGGATCTAGTCCTGAGTTCGGTTCATCACAAAACAAGTATTTAGGATTCATGACTATCGCTCGAGCAATAGCAACCCTTTTTTGCATTCCTCCAGAAATTTCAGATGGAAATTTATGGTTTGAGTTTACTAAGGCAACACGTTTAATAACTTCATTAGCTCTATCACGTTTTTCACTAGTAGACATTTGAGAAAACATTTCCATAGGAAACATTACATTTTCTTCTACAGTCATAGAATCAAATAAAGCACCACCCTGAAAAAGCATTCCTATTTGTACTCGTAATTCTCTTTTTTCACTTTGGGATAAGTTACCATAGATTTGATCGTTAAAGGCAATAGTGCCTTTTTCTGGAGTATGTAAACCTAACAAAGATTTTAAAAAAACCGTTTTTCCAGAACCACTTTGACCAATAATTAAATTAGTTTTTCCTTGTTCAAAAGTGGTAGAAATTCCTTTTAAAATCTCTACTCCATTAAAGCCTTTATGTAAGTTATTTACTGTAATCATTAGGTAAGCATTAATTGAGTGATGATATAATTTACAATGATAATTACAACACTTGTCCAAACAAACGACGATGTTGCGGCTTTACCAACTTCCAATGCACCACCTTTCATATAGTATCCATGAAAAGAAGGAATAGTAGCAAGTATAAAAGCAAAGAAAAATGTTTTTACATAGGCATAGAATACCTGAAACTCATTAAACTCATACTGTAATCCAGTAATAAAATCTTCATTACTAGCAAAACCACCATATACACAGGCAACCCATCCTCCCAAAATACCTAAAAACATAGATAAGGTAATCACAAACGGATATAACATTAAAGCCACAATTTTAGGAAAAACTAAATAATTTAAAGAGTTAATTCCCATAACTTCTAGCGCATCAATTTGTTCGGTTACCCGCATACTACCAATGCTGGAAGTGATAAAAGACCCCACTTTTCCAGCCATAATTATAGACATAAAAGTTGGAGCAAATTCTAATACAATACTTTGTTTAGTGGCAAAACCAACTAAGTATTTTGGAATTAGCGGATTGTCAATATTTAAAGCAGTTTGAATGGCAATAACCCCACCAACGAAAAAGGAAATAAAGGCAACAATACCAAGGGAGCCAATAATTAAATCGTCAATTTCTTTAAAGATTAACTTCTTTAAAGCGCTCCATTTGGTAAACT
>Ga0209291_1001430_pt1 | contig 21224 bp, 19 predicted proteins | sample GOMGulsemesocosm_FD_184633 | JGI IMG/M metagenome (GOLD analysis project Ga0209291, IMG submission 184633) | Methane-oxidizing microbial communities from mesocosms in the Gulf of Mexico - GOM9B Gulf of Mexico (SPAdes) (version 2) | ecosystem: Environmental > Aquatic > Marine > Cold seeps...
GAGTTTTAATCTCAATCTTACGGACTTTTTTAAGTAACTCTTTTGTTTCCATTAATCTTTTTGAATCCTCATTAAAGAAAGATTTTTAATTCTATTTATTTGTACAACCCCTATATAGCACTATTGAGAATCAAAATAGACTTATGGCACTTCTATTTGATTCACAATTTTAGTAATAATTTGTTCAGAAGTAATATTCTCAGCTTCAGCTTCATAAGTAATCCCTATCCTATGACGCAATACATCAGTTACCACTGCACGAACATCTTCTGGAACTACATACCCTCTACGTTTAATAAATGCATAACATTTTGCTGCCATAGCTAAATTAATACTTCCACGAGGAGATGCTCCAAAACTCATTAATGGTTTTAGATCTGCTAAACCATATTTTTCAGGATAACGAGTAGCGAAAATAATATCTAAAATATACTTTTCAATCTTCTCATCCATATACACTTCACGAACTGCTTCTTGGGCTCTTTTAATTTGATCTATCGAAACAACCTCACTTATCTGATCAAAACTCCCTTTGAGGTTTGCACGCATTATTTGTTGCTCATCTTCAAGTTTTGGATAATCAATAACAACTTTTAACATAAATCGATCCATTTGTGCTTCTGGTAGTGGATACGTCCCCTCTTGCTCTACTGGGTTTTGTGTTGCCATTACTAAAAAAGGTTTATCCAAACCAAAAGTGGTATCGCCAATTGTAACCTGCTTTTCTTGCATTGCTTCTAATAAAGCTGATTGTACTTTTGCTGGTGCTCTATTAATTTCATCTGCCAATACGAAATTTGCAAAAACAGGGCCTTTTTTTATCGTAAAATCATTTTCTTTAATATTATAAATCATTGTTCCAACAACGTCAGCCGGCAATAAATCTGGCGTAAATTGAATCCTACTAAAACTTCCATTTACTGCTTTTGAAAGCGTATTTATTGCTAGTGTTTTTGCCAAACCTGGAACTCCTTCAAGTAAAATGTGTCCCTGTCCTAAAAGGCCAATTAACAAACGCTCAACCATGTACTTTTGCCCTACAATAACTTTACCTATCTCCATAACAAGTAAATCTACAAATGCACTCTCTTTTTCTATTTTTTCATTTATCGATTTGATATCGATAGTTGCTGTTTGTCCTTCCATTTATTTAAAAATTTAATACCGTGAAAATACTATTCATAATTGAATGCTGCAAATTGGATATTTTACTTCAATTTCTTTGTTAAAAATTGGTTAAAAATAGATAACTTTAAGAAAATTTAGCATTTTTAACCTGCTAAGGTACTCCAATTGACTTTTATAAAAAATGATTAACAAGCGATTACTCATAAAACGGCTCCTAACTTACAATGATGAAAATAGCTTCTATGACAAAAAACGTCAATTAAACTTACACTCTAAAGAAGGAAAAGGTAAGTTTCTAAAACACATTTGCGCCTTAACAAATGCAAACCCATATAATAACTCATATATTGTTGTTGGTGTTGAAGATGAAAACAATAGACTAACTGGTGTTGATTTTTTTGACGACAGCAAAATTCAAAATCTAATAAATGCTTATTTACATAATCCTCCTTCTATTTTATATGAAAATATCCCTTTCCCCAAACTTGCCAAGAACAAAGTTATTGGATTAGTAACCATAAAACACAAAGAAACTCCAAGTATATCATCCTTTAAAAAAACTATTTATAAATATTATAAAAACTTCAGTTATAAAAGAATTGGAAGCAATTCCGCATTAATGATAACTAATTTCAGCTTAAAAGACATCAATTCAAAAACAGTTACTGACATTGAGAAAAGCGCAAAAAACAACATCAAACACACTCTAGATGCTGTTGCTGACTTTATGAAAAGAAACGAAAACAGAATTTCGGAATACATTGTATTTAAAGAACAATTTGTACTCTGCTGGTCGGGCATCAAAAAAGAAATTAAAAACTCTACTTACTATTCAAGAGTTTCTATAGAAATGATCACTGAACAAGTTAAACTATTTTATTCTGCTTTAGATGAAGTGAACATACACTATAATGAAAATTCCTTCATCATTACTGAATACATTACATTAGGAATACATGATGATTTAAAACGTTTCCCTCTTGAAAAAAAAATCATACATTTCTCAGATAACGGCAACTATAAAATAGCCTCAGAGCTTATTTTTAACCCTCCTTTATATGACAAAAAAACCCTGTTTCATATTTATAATTCCAATAGTGTTTTAATAGAAAAAATAAACAAAAACACTCTTTTAAACAAACAGGAAAAGACAGCTATCCTAAACCTCCCTGCATCTTATTTAATCTTAAAGCTAAATGGTTTTAAGGATTCAAAACAGAAGTTGAATAGCATCAAGTGGTATTTTAAAAAACATTCAGATGAATTGTACCAAGAATACAAAGAAGTTTTACGGGTTTTACGGAAAGTAAAATACCAGTAATAAAAAAAGGCTCGATTAATTTCGAGCCTTTTTTTATTATATTTTATGTCATTCTGCTAATCTAAGTAGTATACATATCCAAAATTAAACCAAACATTCCAGTCATTAAATTTATCAGATGGTGCATTATGATCTAAACCATCAGCAAAATCTGTAAAATAATATTGCCATCTTAAATCTATCATTAGATCAGAAAGTGGCGTTAATTTATAACGTGTACCAATACTCCAAACTAAAGACCAAGAAGAAAACCCTTCACTAGTAGAAGAATCGGGGTTAAATATTGCGTAATCAGGATCATTAAGTCCTAAAGCTACTGTTTCAGCATAATCAGAAGCTGATAATTCATTTTCAAGTGTACTTTCTGAGGTTGACTTAGGAGAAAAACTATTATAGTGTGCTCCTAAACTAATAAATGGTGCAAATGTGTACCCTCCTGCTGCAAAATCACGAATACTATATGGAAAATACTCTAATTGAGAACCTAAATCAAAAACATTTGCCTCTCCATGACTAGCTCTTAACCTATTAGCTACTGAAGAAGTTTTTGAAGGCACAACCCAATCTCCAAAATGATCAAGCTTCGTTTTATTATATGAAAGTTCATTTCTTAATTTAAAGTGATCATTAAAAAACGAATCTTTTGTATAACAGTTACAATCAGCTCTGTATGCAAAATTAATATAATGTACAATTCCTACACCAAATCCAGTATTTCCCTTATTTGTGTCAAAATCTTTTCTAACCCCATAGTCAGACTGAAAAGCAACAGGCCCTGTAATAGCTCCTATTTCGTGTGAAAACCCTAATTGAGCTCTCAGTGTTTGAGCTGAAAAACCAATCAACATTAACAACAAAAGATTCTTTCTAATCATACCGTATAGCTTATTGCATTAAGAAACAAATATATAAAAACTGGATAAACTAAAAAATTAAATTCTACTATGTTTAAAAAAACCACTAAATATTACCTAATTACGCCCTTCTTAATATGAATATCTGTATATTTGCCGCACTTTTAAATCTTTTTACATTAAGAATTAATTATATTATAATGAAAGATAGTATTAAAAACTTTATCAACATTGTTGAGAAAAGAAACCCTAACGAACCAGAATTTTTACAAGCTGTAACTGAAGTTGCAGAAACAGTAATTCCTTTTATTGAAAAAAACCCTCAATATAATCAAGCAAAATTACTTGAACGAATGACAGAACCTGAAAGAGTCTTGTTATTCCGTGTACCTTGGACTGATGACAACGGTGAAGTACAAATCAACAAAGGATATAGAATTGAAATGAATTCAGCAATAGGACCTTACAAAGGAGGGTTGCGTTTTCATCCATCTGTAAACTTAAGTATTTTAAAATTCTTAGCTTTTGAACAGGTTTTCAAAAACAGTTTGACCACTTTACCTATGGGTGGGGGAAAAGGAGGAGCTGACTTTGACCCTAAAGGAAAATCAGATGCTGAGGTGATGCGTTTTTGCCAAAGTTTTATGACAGAGCTATCAAGACATATCGGACCTAACACAGATGTTCCTGCTGGAGATATTGGTGTTGGAGGAAGAGAAATAGGATACATGTTTGGACAATACAAGAGACTACGCAATGAATTTACCGGTGTTTTAACAGGTAAAGGAATGTCTTTCGGAGGTTCATTAATTCGTCCAGAAGCTACAGGTTATGGTGACGTATATTTCGCACAAAGTATGTTAGCTACAAGAAATGATTCATTTGAAGGAAAAACTGTAACAATTTCAGGTGCTGGAAATGTTGCTCAATATGCTACTGAAAAAGTTACTGAATTAGGAGGAAAAGTTGTTACTTTATCTGATTCTTCAGGATACATTTATGATGCTGATGGAATTGACGCTGATAAATTAGCATTTGTTATGGAATTAAAAAACGTAAAGCGTGGAAGAATTAGCGAATATGCTGAAAAATACCCTTCTGCTCAATTCTTCAAAGGAGAACGTCCGTGGTCAGTAAAATGTGATGTTGCCTTACCATGTGCAACTCAAAACGAATTAAATGAAGCTGAAGCTAAAACTTTAGCTGCTAATGGTTGTATTTGTGTTGCCGAAGGAGCTAACATGCCTACTACTCCTGAAGCCATTGAAGTACTACAAAAAGCAAAAATATTATTTGCTCCAGGAAAAGCAAGTAATGCTGGTGGTGTAGCTACTTCTGGACTAGAAATGTCCCAAAACTCTTTACGTTTTAATTGGACTAGAGAGGAAGTTGACGAAAAATTAAAAAACATCATGAAAGATATTCACGAATCTTGTGTACAATACGGGACTCAAAAAGATGGGTATATTGATTATGTAAAAGGCGCTAATGTAGCTGGTTTTGTTAAAGTTGCGGATGCAATGTTAGCACAAGGTATTGTTTAAAAATTTATAAGTATATATTTAAAAAGCCCTCTTTGAGGGCTTTTTTTATGAACATCAAGTACTATTTTTAACTACTTCACGTTAAAATGAATATCTTTGAATTATTTTTTGTCAATAAATTTCGCCTAATGAACATTAAGATATTTATATTACCACTACTTATAAGTACTTCTATTTTTGCACAAGATTATTCAGGACAATGGGAAGGACATTACTCATACTTAAACATTACTGGCATTGCGCACAATCAAAATGAAGTACTTGCTTCTGCTGAAAATGCTATTTTTAAATACAATTCAAACACACAAGAAAACAGCAACACCTCAACAATACACGGATTAACTGGAGAAATAATATCGTATTACTACCATAGTGAAATATACGACACTTCCGTTATTGGGTATGAAAATGGCTTAGTTGAAGTCGTTACCCCAAATGATGTAATCACTGTAGTTGACATATTAAATAAACCCAGCATTGCCCCTAATACTAAAAGAATAAATCATATATACGAGTTCAACGGTCTAATATATATATCCTGTGATTTTGGAATAAGTACATATAGTTTAGAAAATTTAGAATTTGAAGACAGCTACTTTATAGGCAATACAGGTGCGCAAATTTCAGTAAAACAAACTACAGTAAAAGAGGATTACATTTACGCTGTTACCGTTGAAGGAATCAAACGCGCACTACATGCAGATCCTAATATTATTGATTTCTCATTATGGCAAACAATATCTAATACTAGCCCTAACTGGAAAAATATTGTTACTTTCGATAATTCAATTTATGCTATAAATAATCTTGATATTTATGAATATGATGGTGTAAATTTTAATAACATATCTACTGTTTCTGAATCTGTTTTAGATTTTAGAGTTAGTGAAAACAAAATACTCATAACAACCGCAAATAAAAGCATCATCTATGAAGCTCCTTTCTCTAATATTTTAACGATTAATAATCAACCAGAATACGGTTCAAACTTCACCGTGACAACATTGCTTAACAATACCGTTTCCATCGGAACTCAAAATGATGGGATTTTACAGTTTAATTTATCCAATGGAGAATTAAACAATCAAATTAAACCTAATGGACCTACAGAAAATAATGCTTTTACAATTACAGCCGTAAATAATGAAGTTTGGATTGTTTATGGCGCTCATTCAGTATCAGGAAACCCAAGTCCAATAACAAAAAAAGGGTTTAGTCATTTAAAAAACAACGTTTGGAATAATACCCCATACGACAGTGTGTTAGGGGCTGGGAACCTAATAAACGTTTCTGTAAACCCTTTTGACCCTAACCAAGTATTCATAACCTCTTTTTGGCATGGGTTTATTGAAGTAAATAACGACATCCCAACGACTCTCTACAACGAAACAAATACCAGCTTAGAACTTTGGAATAATTGGATTTTATCAGGGAAATCAACTTTTGATGCAAATGGAAAATTATGGTTTACTACCGTTAGAGTTGATGACGCCTTAAAAGTATACGACCCACAAAATGGAGGAGTACAAAGCTTTAGCCTAAACAGCGTTATTGCGAACCCAGCTTCAGATGAAAATAGTTTTGGAGATATTGAAATAGGCCAAAACAACACCAAATGGATTGCTTCCCGTAGGAATGGAGTTATAGGAGTCACAGAAAACAACGGTTCGCCAATTGCTAAAAAAATATCTGAAACAAGTGGAAACCTACCTTCAAACACCGTGAAAACAATTGCCATAGATACAGATAACAACTTATGGATTGGCACAACCCAAGGGTTAAGAGTGTTATATAATACTTCAGGATTTTTCTCAACAGCTAATCCACAAGCAGAATCAATTATCATACTAGATCAAGGAATCCCTAAAGAACTATTATTTGGACAATCTATTACAGATATAAAAGTAGACGGAGCAAACAACAAATGGATTGCTACACTTGATGCTGGGGTATTTTACTTCTCTTCAAATGGACAGGAAACAATACATCATTTCACAAAAGACAACTCTCCATTACCTTCAAATGGAATAACTGATATGTCTATTGATCATTCTACTGGAAAAATATATTTTGCTACAGAAAAAGGAATAGTTTCCTTTAATGGAAATGCTACTAATAGCGCAACTGATTTAAAAAATGTATTCATACAACCAAACCCTGTAAGACCAAATTACAACGGAAATATTATTATTAAAGGACTCGTAGATGATGCCAATATAAAAATAACTGACATCTCAGGAAATTTAGTTGACGAAAATACTGTTAGTGGTGGTACTTATGAATGGGATCAAACTGCTTTTGGAAAATATAAAGTAGCTTCTGGGGTGTATATAATAATGGTTACCACAAAAGATAGCGAAGAAACAACAGTTGAAAAAGTGATGATCATAAGGTAATGTTACTTTCCACAAAAGCTATTGTATTATCAGCATTAAAATATAAGGAAAGTTCTTTAATTGTTTCATGCTACACTGAAGAATTAGGATTACAATCTTATATTTTACACCACATTTTCAAAACTAAAAAAAGAAAATTAAATCCTGCATATTTTCAATTACTTACACAATTGGAAATTCATACCAATTACAAACCTAACCAGTCATTACACAAAATAAATGATGTAAAACTACAACATACATACAGTAGCTTGCATACAGATATTTATAAAAGTACTGTATCTATGTTTTTAGCAGAAGTATTGCAAAACGTACTAAAAGAAGAAGAAAAAAATATTGAACTATACCATTATATTGAAACGAGCCTACTGTGGTATGATTTACATCCTTTTAACCCTAATTTTCATTTGCTGTTTTTATTAAAACTATCACAATATTTAGGCATATACCCAAGTATAGACAACCTTCACTTGATTTTTTTTCGTTACGAAAAGAATAATCAAAAATACACCACTTTAAAAACCTTGTTAGGCATAAACTTTGATGCATTGAATACTATTAAAATTAACGGACAAATACGACAAGATATTTTAAGCGAAATCTTACACTATTTTAGCGTACATTTGGGCTTTTTTAAAAAGCCAAGGTCTTTAAAAATATTACATGATATTTTCAACTAAAATGAAAAATTTACTTCCCTATATATTACTCTTTTTCATTAACTTCAGTTATGCTCAAGAAATCATTTTTAAAGACATCAATACCGGTGAACCAATTCTTAATGTAGCTATTTACAATAAAGACACCTCTAAAAGTACCGTATCTGATATTAACGGAAAAGCTATAATTAATAATTTTAATAATCAAGAGATTATATTTTTCTCACATATTAGCTATAAAGATTTTTCAATAATAAAATCAAAAGTTAAAGCGATTGTATTTCTTGAAAATGATTCTGATGAATTATCTGAAGTAACATTATCTGTATCAAAGTCAAAAGTTAAAAAATCAAGAGTTGCAGAAAAAATAGAAATTTTAACAAAAAAAGACATCCAATTACTAGCTCCACAAACTACAGCCGATTTACTAGCTGCTACCCCAGGGTTAAGAGTTCAGAAATCTCAAGGAGGTGGTGGTAGCCCAGTAATAAGAGGTTTTGAGGCAAATAGAGTATTATTAGTAATGGATAATGTTAGGATGAATAATGCAATTTATCGTTCTGGTCATTTACAAAGCGCTATAACAGTTGATCCACAATCATTAGATAGAACAGAGGTTATTTTTGGCCCTTCTTCGGTTATTTATGGTAGTGATGCATTAGGGGGCATTGTTCATTTTTACACCAGAACACCTAAAATAAATAACAATAGTATATTCTCAGGAAACTCTAATACCCGTTATTCATCTGCAAACAATGAATTTACTCAAAGTTTTGGAGGAGAATTTAGTTTTAAAAACTGGGCATCGTATACCTCTTTTTCAATCGCTAATTTTGGAGATCTTAGAATGGGCAAAAATCGTAATCATGGGTATGAACAATGGGGATTAGTTCCTTTCTACTCTGACAACAGTGATATTATTTTAAACGACACTCCTGTAACAAACCACAAACCACATATTCAAAAAAACAGTGGTTATAATCAGTTTGATATACTTCAAAAACTTAACATAAAAACTACCGAGAGTAGTAATATCATTCTAAATTTCCAATTATCAGAATCTACAAAAATCCCTCGTTTTGACAAACTTACTGAATTAAAAAATGGTACTTTAAAGTTTGCTGAATGGTACTATGGACCGCAAAAAAGAATCTTCTTCTCTCCACAATATCAATTTAATCCTAATTACAAATGGTTAAATTCAGGAACTATTACTACTGCTTACCAAAATGTAAAAGAATCACGTATTAAAAGAAAATATGGAAAACTGGAACGCACACATCAAGAAGAAAACATTGATGTATTTAGTTTAAACACTGATTTTAAAGTTTCTTTATCTAAAAACAGAGACCTATCCTATGGGGCGGAGTTTACACATAATGATGTGATATCAAAGGCTTATGGTGAATTATTACTAGCAAGTGGAAATCAAATTACTGGAGTTAATGGAAACACCATAGTTCAATCAAGATACCCAGACGGAGGAAGTACTTACACTACTATTGCTGGATACTTAAACTACAGACAAGACGTTAATACTAAAATGACTTTGAATACTGGTGGACGATACACTTACACTAAGCTAAAAGCAACATTTATTGATCAAACCTATGTAATATTACCAGAAACAAAACTAGCACTTGACAACTCCTCATTTACCGCAAACATCGGGTTAACATTCAGGCCTACAAGTTTAACCCGTTTCAATGCTGTCATTTCTTCTGGATTTAGATCACCGAATATTGATGATGTGGGTAAAATTCGTGAAAAAAATGGGCTACTTACTGTCCCTAATATAAACCTAAAACCAGAATACGCCTATAATGGCGAGTTAGGGGTTACGAAATTCTTTAAAAACAAGCGCAATCAAGTTTCTATCAATGGCTTTTACACATTATTAAACAAGTATATTTCCAGAACAAATTTTGTTGTAGAAAACGACAACTCAACTACAGATGTTAACACTGTTATGTACGACGGAGAAGAAGTGACTACTATTGCAAATGTAAATGGAGGTACTGCTTATATTTTTGGAGGAACTTTAGACGCTTCTTTTTCTCCTATAAAAAATATTAACCTAAAAGGAAACATTACTTACACTAAAGGGAAAACAAACGATACAGACAGCTATTTACCGTCTATATCACCCTTATTTAGTAGCATTGGTGTTACATATCAAAAAAATAAAATTAATACAGGATTAAATTGGAGGTATACTGCAAAAAAGAACGCAGAGGAGTATAGCCCTGGAGGAGAGGACAACCTAAGTCAAAGCCCTCTTATTGACCCTGATACGACTGTTACTGATGATGAATACTACATCGGAACACCATCATGGAATATCCTTAATGCATCATTTGGCTTCCAAGTAAACAAAACGCTAAAATTACAATTGGGATTGGATAATATTTTTGATATTCATTACAAAGAATTTGCCTCAGGAATAAGCGCTCCTGGGAGGAACTTTAAGACCAGTGTGCATCTTAAATTTTAAAGTACAATTACTCGGTAAAATTAAAATTTTTTAATCGTCTCTTTAAATATGTTTGCTCTTGTAGATTGCAATAATTTTTACGCTTCCTGTGAACGTGTTTTTCAACCACAATTCAGGAATACCCCCATTGCTATTTTATCTAATAATGATGGTTGTGTTATTGCTCGTAGTGATGAAGCTAAAAAAATAGGGATCCCCATGGGAGCTCCTGCCTTTAAATACAAAGCCTTTTTTAAAGAGCACAACATCAAAGTCTTTTCTTCTAATTATCCTTTATATGGCGACATGAGTAGTAGGGTAATGAATATTTTAAAACAGTTTTCTCCCGATATAGAAGTATATAGTATTGATGAAGCCTTTCTAGAATTAAACATTTTTGAAAAAGAAAACTTGGATAAACTCGGACATGAAATGCGTAATCGTATTTTACAATGGACTGGTTTACCAACTTGCGTAGGTATTGCTCCAACTAAATCACTTTCAAAAGTAGCTAATAAAATTGCGCGGAAATTTCCAAAAGAAACTGGAGGCACCTTTGTAATTGATTCTGAAAACAAGAGGCTAAAAGCTCTTAAATGGACTAAAATAAAAGACGTTTGGGGTATTGGTAGCCGGTTACAAAAACGATTAATACAACAAAATATTAAAACAGCCTATGATTTCACTCAACTCCCTGACGTCTGGGTTAAAAACAATTTCTCTGTTACAGAACTCAATTTAAAAAAAGACCTAGAAGGTATGATTACTTTCACTTTAGAAGAGAATCATCCTGTAAAAAAATCCATCGCTACTACACGTAGTTTTGAGAACACCTATACTGACATTAAGGATATTAAAGAACGTGTTGCCACCTTTGCTAATAGCTGTGCTGAAAAACTACGAATACAAAACTCTAACTGTAACATAATCATTGTTTTACTACAAGGCGATCGGTTTGATAAAAACTCTAACCCTTATAAAAATAGTATCACTGTCACTTTACCACATACTACAAACTCTTCCCTTACTATTACAAAATACGCTACTAAAGCCATTGAGCAACTCTATAAAAAAGGAATTAACTACAAACGTGCTGGAGTGATTGTCACAGGGCTTGTTCCAACAGACAATCATCAACTGGATATGTTTGCCCGTGAAAATCCAAAACACCGACCTTTAATGCAAGCTATTGATCAACTCAATAAAAAATACGGTGATCATAAATTAAAACTTGCCAATCAAGACTTAGATAAAACTTGGAAAATGCGTCAAGAATATTTATCAAAACAATATACTACCCAGTTTAATCAAATTCTTATTATAAAATAAGTATCTTTATGCTATGATAACTGAAGCTCTTACATTTTTCACCCCTGATACTCAAGAGAGTGAAGGTGCCTTTTTCTTTGATACTGGAATATCATGTGGTTTCCCTTCACCTGCTGCTGATTTCAAACAGGAACGCATTTCTTTAGACAGAGAATTAATTAAAAATAAAGAAGCTACTTTTTTTGCTAAAGTAAGTGGTCAATCAATGATTGGTGCTGGTTTAGATGATAATGATTTATTGGTTATCGACAGAAGCATTGCCCCTTCAGATAATAAAATTGCCGTCTGCTTTTTAGACGGGGAGTTCACTGTAAAACGATTACGTGTGACAAAAGATGGAGTTTGGCTACAACCTGAAAACTCAGATTATCACCCCATAAAAATCACTACAGAAAATAACTTTGTAATCTGGGGAATTGTAACAAATGTTATTAAAAAGTTATAGTTGAATTTTCAACATTGCATGATCAGATTTCCAAGTATTTATCTTTATTGTCCTACTTATTTTTAAATCTTTAGATACCCAAATATGATCCAATGAAAGTAAGGGGAAATTCCATTGCCACGTTTCTATAAAACCATTCCCTTTCTCTGTAAAAGCATGTAAGTATTTCTGTTTATATTCTTCAAAATATAACGATTCATAAGGTGTGTTAAAATCACCTACTATTATTGTACTGTTTGTTGTTTTAATGTATTTAAAAGCTTCTTTAAGCATTGGCTTTCTATAAAACCTGATATTAGCTGTAATGTCTATAGCATAAAAATTAAATTCTTCCTTCTTAATTTTAGTTTTAAACTCCACCATAAGCGAATTGTTTTTCATCTGTACTGGTATGACATTTCTAATACGATTTTTGCTAAAAATCCCTATTCTACCATAAATTACTTTAAAATGATATTTAGCAAACTTACTTTTTATATTTTTAAGGGATTGTTTATCTGTCTGGTCGTACTCAACCAGCACCAAAACATCAGGAATTGTTTCGGAAACAACAAAAGCATCTATAAAACTCCTCTTTTTAGCAGCATTCCAATACACTACTTCAGCTTTATTAACATTAATATCTTCTATATCGTTTATTACATAGCTTTTATACAGCCAAAACATTAAAATAAGCATAGACACTAAAGCGTATAAAAGCTTATTCTTAGTTTTTATATTCAATATCAAATTTAAAAATGAAACCCCTAAAATTACTGGTAATGGAAAAATATAAAAAATTAAAGATGACCAATAATTTACATCCTTAAAAACAAGGTGGTTAAACAACAAAAAAAGTAGTCCTAGCGATAATAATTTGCTTGAATATTTTATAAAATTCCTTTTTACCATTTACAAAATGGCATTATACTTAATTGTGAGTTATAATATTTTATTTTTCCCGTAACTTCACTTCCTAACCAATCTGGTTTTTCAAAAACCTCTCCTTCTGAACTCAATTCAATTTCAGCAATAACTAACCCTTTATTATTTCCTAAAAACTCATCTATTTCATAAACATGAGCATTGCTTTTCACTTCATACCTAATTTTATCAATGATTCCTTTTTGACACAATTTTAATAATGCTTTCGCTTCTTCTAAATCAATTTCTTTTTCCCACTCAAAACGGGACATCCCACTTGCATTCGATTTCCCTTTAACCGTTAAAAAACCTTGGAGTCCGTTTACACGTATACGAACTGTTCGTTCAGGATCAGTATTTAAAAAACCCTGAGTTATACGAGTACTTCTATATGCACTTCGCTTATACTCCTCTGAAACCACTAAAAACTTACGTTCTATTTCAATCATATTCTTTTTATAAAAATGGAACTCTATTTACTACTCAATTGTTTATCATGAATTTTACTCAACATCAACAATGCAATAATAGCACCAAAAGTAGCATATAACATATCAGATTGTGTATCCCAAACATAACCTTGTGTTCCTAAAAAAGAATCGCCACCATCACCAGTAGCCAAAGAAACACCCCACTCAATAAACTCATAGGTAACACTAATTGCCATAGCAATACATACCACAATAACATCCAACCACCTTTTTCCGTTAATAACATTCTTACGAAGTAATAATTCCCTGGCAATCATTGCGGGAACAAATCCTTGTGCAAAATGACCTACCTTGTCATAGTTATTCCTAGATTGATGAAATATTTCTTGAATCCAATCAAACAATGGTACTTCAGCATAGGTATAATGTCCACCAATAATCAAAATTACGCAATGCACAAATATCAAAACGTAAACCAGAGTTGTAAACTGGAAGTTTTTATACGTGAATAACAATGCTAAAATACCTATAATTGCTGGTAATACTTCTAAAAACCAAGTAAAATACTCAAAAGGCTTTATAGCCGACCAGATGAACAGAATCAACAATAATAAAAGTAGCACCCTTAAAAAGTTCATATAATTATAGTTTTAAAACATATAAAATGATAAAGATATTATAAATTTGAACATGCCATTTAATTTCCCGCTTAGAAAAATTATTCATGTTGATATGGATGCGTTTTATGCTTCTGTAGAGCAACTCGATAATCCTGAGCTAAAAGGAAAACCTTTGGCTGTTGGCGGCGGCGGGAAAAGAGGGGTTGTGAGTGCCGCAAGTTATGAAGCTAGAGTATTTGGTGTACGAAGTGCTATTAGCGGTACACTAGCAAGAAAACGTTGCCCAGAACTTATTTTTGTAAAACCTCGATTTCACCGATATAAAGATATTTCCAAACAAATACGAAGTATCTTTTACGACTATACAGACTTGGTAGAGCCCCTATCTTTAGATGAAGCCTATTTAGATGTTACTGAAAATAAAAAAGGAATATCAAGCGCTTCTTTACTCGCTGAAGAAATACGCAAACGTATTTTACAAGAAACTGGACTAACGGCGTCTGCTGGAATATCCATCAATAAATTTATTGCCAAAGTTGCTAGTGATTATAATAAACCTAATGGGCAGAAAACTGTAAATCCTGAAGAAGTTATACCCTTCCTAGAAGGGTTAGATATTCGTAAATTCTATGGTGTAGGAAAAGTTACTGCCGAAAAAATGTACAAACTAGGAATTTTTGAAGGCAAAGATTTGAAACAAAAAAAAATTGAATACCTAACCACACATTTTGGAAAGTCTGGAGCCTATTATTACAATGTAGTTAGAGGAATTCATTTAAGCGATGTAAAGCCTAACAGGGCTCAGAAATCTGTAGCCGCAGAGCGAACATTTTTCGACAATATCACCTCAGAAATATATATGCTTGAAAAATTAGAACATATTGCTGAAGAGTTAGAAAAACGTTTAAAAAAAGGTAACGTTTCTGGGAAAACAATCACTTTAAAAATAAAGTATAGTGATTTCACCCAACAAACAAGAAGTAAAACCATAGCATACTTTATTTCTAATAAACACTTAATTTTAGAAACTGCTAAAGAACTACTATTTCAAGAAAAACCTAAAAATTCGGTTCGGTTACTTGGCTTATCATTAGGAAACCTAAATAATGTTACTAAAAAAGAGAAAACGAAAACAAAGCAAAGTATTTCGGTTCAATTAAAGTTTGATTTCTAAACACTTATAATATAATCATCAAATGTCTTTTATAAATTGCTTATTATTCCCTACTTTTATATAATATACAACGCTTAACAATCAATTTATGAAAGGAAAATGCATCACATATCTAACAACTATAGCTCTTATATTTAGTAGTGTAATATATGCACAAAACGAAACAGTTATAACTACAGAAGAAGTTGTTTCTCTAGAAAATAATTTATTATATAATACTGATTGGAAACTTGTAAAAATGGAACCCGTATTTTCTGATAAAATTGACTTAGTCTTAAATTTTAACAAAGTTACAGAACAATTAAAAGTTATAAAAGTTATAACCTCTGCACCCGTTTTAAAAGGAACTGATTTAATCACTACAAAAAATGAGTCTATTGATTTCTACCAATGGAAATACACTATTAAAAATGCCGAATATGAAGGAGAAAATGTAAGAAATGTCACTTATGACTATACTTCCTTTGAATTAAAAGCAGAGGGATATACCTTTAAAATTGACAGCATAAACGAAAATTCTTTAGTTTTAAAAGTAATCAAAGCTCCTATTGCGGTTTTCGGAAATTCAATTTTTAATGTAGATAAAATATATTTCTCTAAATAAAATACTGATTACACTTGTCAAACTTATACCTAAAACAACTTTAGCAAACACAATTATAACAGTTTAAAACGCATCATCTAAGATTCCAATTGGCCCCACTCTGCCCAGGAACCATCATAAACTGCTTTTTCATTTTCTAGCACCAATTCACATGCTAGTAATACAATACAAGCAGTCAATCCAGAACCACAACTAAAAACTAATGGTATATTTTTAATATCAAACGTATTGAATAGAATCTGTAATTCTTTTTCTGATTTGAACTTCCCTTTTTCTAATACATTTTGAAAAGGAATATTTATTGAATTAGGAATATTCCCACTTCTCAACCCGTTTCTGGGTTCTGAAACAATACCATTAAATCTATCTGCTGAGCGTGCATCAATTACTAATGCGTTTTGGATTGTTAAGTTTTTCTTTATGAATTGAAAATCCCTTACTTGTTCTATCTGAAAATCAACCTCAAATGAGCCTTTCAAAAATTGCTTTTCTCCACGAGATTCTGTCCTTCCTCCTAGTGCTAACCAATCAGGGAGTCCTCCATCAAGCACAGCAATATCTTTATACCCCATCACTTTAAACATCCACCAAACTCTAGGACTAGAATACACCCCTAAATTATCATAGACAACCAATTTACTTGTTTTGTTTATGCCTAATTTCCTACATTCTATTTCAAATGCTTCTGGGCTTAAAAGTGTATTTGGGTAACAACTACTAGCATCACTAAAAATATTTTTTATATCAAACCTCCTAGCATTAACTATTTGGATACTGTCAAAATTAGTTTTGAGTCCTGCTTTATTCTCTTCCTGACTTGCGTCAAGAATTATTAAATCAGGATCGGATATATTATCCTTTAACCACTCAGAAGAGACAATAATTTCCATCATCCGTTTAAAATTATTCTATCACAGATACTCTCAATGTGTTTACCATCCCTTTTTTAACAATTGGCATCGCTGCTAAATTAATTAGGTAATCCCCTTGCTCAACAAACCTACGTTCATGTGCTATCCTGTTTACATCTTCTACAGTATCATCTGTACTTACAAACTTATCATAATAAATTCCTTTTACCCCCCAGAGCAAGCTCAGACGACAAAGAATATTTTTATTAGAAGTAAACGCTAAAATGTGTGCATTTGGTCTCCATGCAGAAATTTGAAATGCCGTATATCCTGAATTTGTCAAGGTGCAAATTGCTTTCGCATCAATTTCATCAGCCATATGAGCGGCATGATAACAAATAGACTTCGTAATATAACGTGCTGTTTTTACATGCGGTGGACGCTCAGGAACTATAATTAGCGGTGAATTTTCAACGCTATTAATAATTTTTGTCATCGTTTCAATAACCTGAACTGGGTATTTACCTACTGATGTTTCTCCTGACAACATAACCGCGTCGGATCCATCCATTACAGAATTTGCAACATCGTTCACCTCTGCTCTAGTTGGCGTTAAACTAGTAATCATAGTTTCCATCATTTGTGTTGCTATAATTACTGGTATTCTTGCTTCCTTAGCCCGTAGGACTAATTGCTTTTGAATCAAAGGTACTTCTTCTGCAGGAATTTCAACACCTAAATCTCCTCTTGCAACCATTAACCCATCACAAAAAGCAATGATTCTATCAATATTTTTTACTGCTTCTGGCTTTTCTATTTTTGCTATAATCGGTATTTTATATGCTGAATGCTCATTTATTAAATCTTGTAATTGTTCTAAATCATGAGCGTCTCTTACAAAGGAAAGTGCAATCCAATCTACTTTTTGTTCAATAGCAAAAATGGCATCCTTAATATCTTTTTCTGTTAAAGCTGGTAATGAAATTTCTGTATTAGGTAAGTTTACTCCCTTCTTTGATCTTAGTGGACCTCCCTGAATGACTACAGCCTCCACTTTATCTTTTCCATTAGTACTTTTTACTTCAAAAATTAATTTTCCATCGTCTAACAAAATACGTTCTCCAGCTTTTACGTCTTCTGGAAATTTCTCATAATTCATAAAAACTTTCTTTGCATCACCATTAAACGGCGCTCCTGTGCAAAATTTTATTACATCTCCATCATTAACAACTACATCTCCTTTCATTACACCTACGCGTAATTTTGGTCCTTGTAAATCACCCAAAATAGCCGTGTTGTATTTATATTTTTCACTTAAATCCCTGATGATGTCTATACGCTCTTTTACATCATCATAATCTGCATGAGAAAAATTTATTCTAAAAACATTCACTCCAGCTTTAATCATCTGGTGAATCGTTTCTCTACTTGAACTGGCAGGACCTAAAGTTGCTACTATTTTTGTTTTCTTCATCTGTGGCATTAATAAAAAATTAAATTATTCCTAGACTTTAAATTAGAGACGTCTATTGCAAATGTTGTGATTATTTTTGGTATAGTATTCATCTTTGAAATCAAATTTTGAATGCTATGTGTATTATGTTCTATTTTAACAAAAAAATCGACTCTTTTATATTCTGGTAATAGATACACCATACTTTTTTTAGCCTCTGAGAACAAGGTGTTTTGTACTTCTAAATCATCCTTTTTTTCTTGTATACCCTTATTTGCTATTAAATTCCAAAGTGTTTGATTTTTTTCATCATTAAATTCATAAAAATCAAAATCTGTTATTACATCAGTTTTTTTTAATCGAATATCCAAAACACTATTTATAAAATAAGCCAAGTGATAAGACTCTAAAGTAGTATGAATTGCTAATAATTCATACTCATCATCTAAAAAATCATCAAAATCTAATTTAAAAGCCTTCATAACAAACTTGCACCTTCTAATTGTCGTTCAAAGATAAAATTATGAATACAAATCTAATGTTATATATCTGTTAATTCTTTATTTTTTTGTATATAAACACCAGTTTGAAATAACTTTTTTAAAAGATTTTCCTATCTTCGAAGGAATCAATTTAATTTAAAAGAAATGGGTATTTTTGACGAAATAAAGAAGAAGCTAAGTCATGAATTTATAGATATTATTGAATGGTTGGACAGCTCTAATGATACTATTGTTCATCGATTTGAACGCTACCAAAATGAAATTAAAAACGAAGCTCAATTAGTTGTCCGAGAAGGGCAAATAGCAGTTTTCATTAATGAAGGACAATTGGCCGATGTTTTTAAACCTGGCACCTATACATTAAACACACAAAACCTACCTATCCTCGCTACTTTAAAAGGGTGGAAATATGGTTTTAATAGTCCGTTTAAAGCAGAAGTTTACTTTGTAAGCTCTCGATTATTTACCGATGAAAAATGGGGTACTAAAAACCCTGTAACACTAAATGATGATCGTTTTGGTTTTGTTGAAGTACGTGCTTTTGGAACCTATGCATTCAAAATTAATGACGCAGGTAAATTTATTACCGATATTGTTGGCACAGACAATCACTTTACTAATTTCGAAATTAACGAACATCTAAAAAGCTTAATTTCTACTCGTTTTACAGATACTATTGGTGAAGCAAATCTTCCTATAGAATTGTATGCTGCGAATACCAATGAGCTGTCGGAAACCTGCTTAGAAGTAATGAATCCTGAATTCAACTCTGTAGGAATCTCTTTAGAGAAATTCTTTATCGAAAATGTATCGATGCCAGAAGAATTAAAAAAAGAAATTTTTGAATACAGTAGACTTAATAAATTAGATTTAGACAAACTAACCAAATTCAAAGCAGCAAAAGCAATGGAAATTGCAGCAGCTAACGAATCTGGAGCTGCTGGAGCGGGAATAGGAATGGGAATGGGGTTTGCTATGGCACAACAAATGGGTGGAATGCTAAATCCACAAAGTCAAACAACTTCATCTGCACCCACAAAAAACACTAATGCTGTACCTCCTCCATTACCGCAACAAACGCAATATTTCTATGCAGTAAATGGGCAACAATCTGGACCAGTATCTTTTGAAAATTTAAGTAGGTTATTCACTATAAAAACCATCAATGCAGATACCTTAATATGGAAACAAGGTATGGCCAATTGGGCAGCTTTAAATACAGTCCCAGAACTCCGTCCTATATTAGGTTCTACTCCACCTCCATTACCAAATAATTAGAATACAATATTCTTAAAATAAACTTATCTAGCTTCCCTAAAGAAAAAGGTTATAATGAAAGTTATATTTTCAATGTATAAATGAATCAAGAAACACCCAAGCGGTCAGAACAAAAAAGATCATGTATTAACTGTGGTGCTGAGCTAAAATACAAGCCTGGTTCTTCAGTAATTAAGTGTGATTATTGCAATCATGAAGAAGCAATACCTCCCTCCGAAACTGATTTTGAAGAACTAGAACTGCACCCCTATTTAAAAAAAATGGGGGCACAATCACATACTGAAAAAATTAGCATGCTACATTGTAAAACATGTGGTGCCAATCAACATATAGAAGAAAACTATAAATCTTTACATTGTGTCTATTGTAGTCAACCCTTAATCATTGAAGATACCTATCATGAAGATTGGATTTTACCTGGAGCAGTACTTCCCTTCCAATTGGATCATCAACAATCACATGCCATTTTTAAAAAATGGGTAAATACCTTATGGTTTGCTCCAAATAAACTGAAACGTGCTGCATTAGACCCACAGAAAACCAAAGGCTTATATGTTCCGTATTGGACCTTTGATGCTAATTTATATGCTGAATATAAAGGGCAACGCGGGGATTATTACTATGTCACTGAAAGTTATAACACCACCGTTAACGGTAAAAATGTAACTCGAACACGTCAAGTCCAAAAAACAAGATGGACCTACGCCTCTGGAAGTGTAAAAGGTTTTATTGATGATACATTAATTAGTGCTTCAGAAAAAAAAAGAAATACTATTCCTAAAAAAATAACGAATTGGAACTTGGAGCAACTAGAGGTTTTTAATTCCAGTTATTTAAATGGATTTATAACGGAAAAATATACCCTCTCCTTAGAGAACGGTCATTTAAAATCTACTGAAAAAGCCAAGAAAATTGCTAAGATATGGGCTAAACAAGATATTGGTGGTGACACCCAACGTGTTTCTCAATTAAACATAAAATTAAACGAAGAAACTTTTAAGCATATATTGTTACCTGTATATATATCATCCTACATCTTTAACAGTAAAAAATATCAATTTTATATAAATGGACAAAACGGAGTTATTGAAGGAGATAGACCGTATTCTTTTTGGAAAATATTTTTCTTGACACTCTTTATTTTTACAGCAATTGTGTGCATAATCATTTTTGGGAAGCAAGTTAAATAGTTCTTTATATATTATTGTATTTTCAATAGAAACTATAAATTTGTAGGTAAAAAAATGAAAAAAATTTT
>Ga0209291_1001432_pt1 | contig 21209 bp, 24 predicted proteins | sample GOMGulsemesocosm_FD_184633 | JGI IMG/M metagenome (GOLD analysis project Ga0209291, IMG submission 184633) | Methane-oxidizing microbial communities from mesocosms in the Gulf of Mexico - GOM9B Gulf of Mexico (SPAdes) (version 2) | ecosystem: Environmental > Aquatic > Marine > Cold seeps...
TTGTTGGTGAAGATTACAGTGAAAAAGCATTAAACAAATTGATGCGTCTACAAGAAGAACTTGATAACCGTAATGGTTGGGAGTTTGAACAAAACATTGAACAAGTACTTACGCGTTTAGATTTAGACGCTGACATGTTACTTGATGATTTATCAGGTGGTTGGCTACGTCGCGCTGCATTAGCGCGTGCATTAGCAAGCAAACCAGATATCCTATTACTTGATGAACCAACGAACCACTTGGATATTGAATCTATTCTTTGGTTAGAAGAGTTCTTAAAAGATTTTGCCGGTACTATTATCTTCGTAAGTCATGATAGAAGTTTTATCCGCTCTATGGCTACACGTATTATTGATATTGACCGCGGTAACTTAATGTCTTTCCCTGGTAACTATGATGAATACCTCGTAGGTAAAGAAGAAGCATTACGTGTAGAAGACGAACAAAATGCATTATTCGATAAGCGTCTAGCTCAAGAAGAAGTATGGATCCGTCAAGGTGTTAAAGCACGTCGAACGCGTAATGAAGGTCGTGTAAAAGCACTTAAAGAAATGCGTAACGAACGTAGCGAACGTCTTTCAGTACAGGGCAAAGCTAAGATCTCTGTTGATGAGACTTCACGTTCAGGTAAACGAATCTTTGAAGGCGAAGACGTATTCTACGCTTACGAAAATAAGAAAATCGTTAGCGACTTTACTTTTAATATTATGCGTGGCGATAAAATTGCATTCGTTGGTCCAAACGGTTGTGGTAAGAGTACATTAATCAAGTTATTGCTTGAAGAATTACAACCACAAGCTGGTATCATCAAATGTGGTACGAAGTTAGAAGTGTCTTACTTCGATCAACATAGAACAGAACTCGATCTTGAAAAAACAGTAATAGACAATTTAGCTGACGGTAAACAAGAAGTCGTGGTTAATGGTAAACCTCGTCATGCACTCGGTTATTTACAAGACTTCTTATTCCACCCACAGCGTGCTCGTACACCAGTTAAAGTATTGTCTGGTGGCGAACGTAACCGTCTATTATTGGCTAAATTATTCCTAAAACCATCTAATCTTTTGATTATGGATGAACCAACCAATGATTTAGATATCGAAACATTGGAACTTTTAGAAGAATTACTTGCCAATTATCAGGGTACATTATTATTAGTAAGCCATGACCGTAACTTTATCGATAACACAGTAACAAGTTGCTGGATGTTTGATGGTGAAGGTAACATCACTAACTTTGTTGGTGGTTACCATGATGCTAAGAACCAACAAGCCAATACTCAATCTATTTCAGCAAAGCCAAAGGCAAAAGCTGCTGTAGTTGAAAAGCCAGTAAAACAAGAAAAACCAGTTAAGGCTGTTAAAACAAAGAAACTGCCTTATAACATTCAAGTTGAACTTGATAAATTGCCTGCAAAAATGGAACAACTTGAAGAACTTGTTGAAACTTTGCAAACTGAAATTAATCAACCTGATTTCTTTAATAAGCCAGCTGACGAAACAAAAGCAATGCTTGAAAATCTTGCGAGTAAAGAGCAAGAACTAGAGATTGCATTTGCACGTTGGGAAGAGCTTGAAGAAATGAAAGGCTAAGGAAATCTAAACATAATGCTTTTAAAAAAGACTAAGTTAGCAGGGATTATTAGTCTCGTATTGTGTACAACTGCGGTGGCTTCAACCACCGCTATTGTTGTAGACAGCAGTGGTGCTCACGACTTTGGTCCATATGTGTCAGCGATGAACACATCAAGTGCTGCGAATGGTACTCTAACCAGCGCAACGTACAGTCAGAAATATGCACAACAATTTTCATACGATATTGGTGCGCCTTGGACATATAACGAATATTGCCTTTATGATTCAGATGTATGTCAAATGTTCTGGGATGGTTCAAAGAAAGATAAAAGTGATGGCCTATACGTTTGGCGCCAAAATATTTTAAATACCTATAACAGCAATGGCGGTACTTATGAATCAGAAACGGAAACATCAGTAAACGGTACTGTTATTTCGCTCCCTAGCGACTTAAGTGAATCTCGCAAGATTACTGCAATAACATCTACGGATCAGGCGGGTTATGCCACTGATTCAGGGCGTAAGATTGTTAGACGTGGTTTTTATAATGATAGTACACTTGCACCTTTAGATTTTGATAGTAATGGTGGTTTTAGTGCCGCGCATGATTTTACTGACGTAACTGTCCGTAATTCTGACAAAACGATTACTTATTCAAAAAGGTTAATTGTAGGTCAAGCGAGTGTACGGTGGTCGGGCAATAAGCGCACAGATGAACGTTTTAAATATTGCTTTAATTACCCAATCGACAATGATCGTTATGATTATGATGATCTCTACAATTGTCCTGGTTTTGATCTTCAAGCAAGTTATTGGAATGAAGATGGTAGTGCTATCGCATACCTATCTGATAATTCAGGAACTAAATGGTTAAGTACGGGTAATTATGCAACTTTTATTGCTAATGCTTATGCGATTAACACATCTGGTTTCGCTGTTGGTTTTTCTACGCAAGAGATTAATTCATCGACAAGAGATGGTCGTGCTCGTGCAACCATATTTAAGCCAACTGTTAAATCAGAAGATGTGCTTTCTTATAAGATGTCTGAAATCACAAAGCCTAATACGGATGCGGGTGGTGATGATGTAATTCGCGATACAGTTGCGATTGATATTACAGATACTGTTTATGTTTCAGCTAGTTCACCGTTTGCAACTGCAGATGGTATAGATACTGACACTCAAGCATTCATTGTTGTTGGCAACCGTACATATAAGCAGCCTCAAAACAGAAGTTATGCAACTGAGTTTTATACGTATAATGTAAAAACACAAGAAATACGTTACCCATTCATGGCCAATCCTATTAAAGGTGCGAATTCACAGGTTAGTAAAATCAATAATGACGGTATCGTTGTTGGTTGGCGTGATGCCCGAGGTGAAACGACACCGACTGCAGGTGGTTCTCCACGTTTACAAAGTGCTTTTATTTATGATTACAAAACTAAAAAATCAGCTTATCTAAATGATTTATATTGTCAGGAACAAATTGAAGCCGGTAATGAAGTTACTTATAGATTAAGTCATGCAATTAGTATCAGCGATCCTGATGCGAACGGTAACGTTGTGGTTGTATCGAATGGTGATGATTATAAAACCGAAGCAAACTATAAGAATAGAACTGGTTCTACTCGGGCTGTTTTTTCAATGACGATTAGTGCCAATGACTTAGATAATTTGCCTACGACATCACAGTGCCCTATCAAAGCGGAAGAAAAATATTCACGCAGTGGCGGTAGTATGAATTGGTTCATATTATTACCTACTATGTTGCTTTTATTCCGTCGTTTTAAACGTTAAACGCTAAATATTACGCTTTGTTTCATAAAGCCGCAGTAATTTCATTACTGCGGCTTTTTTTATTTGATTTGTCGAATATCTTAACCTATTACTTAATAGAGGCTTGGAAAGTCTCAAGTTTAAGTTAAACATTTTTTGAGGAATCTAGAATGAAGAGACAGAAACGAGATCGTTTGGAAAGAGCATATTCGAAAGGTTATCAAGCAGGAGCTGCGGGTAGGTCGAATGAAGTTTGTCCATTTCAAAGCGCAGATTCGCGAGGTCAGTGGTTAGGTGGTTGGCGTGAAGCACAAGAGATCCGAAGTACAGGGCTCTTCATGAAATAATAAGATCATAGTAAATACAAAGAAACCCCGTTAGCTTTTGCCAGCGGGGTTTTTCTGTTTAATCAGTCTGCTCTATTTTTAAATCACCAATTGAATTTTCTATCCAGTTCCATTAAAGGAGCTGTAATCTTGCGTATTTGAAAGACACATCATTATGCAACAGCACAAGATACAGTCGAAAAAAGCAGTGGTGTTAGGCTAAATTCACTCTGGAAATAACAATTAAATATTGAAACATAATCGTCGATAAAATTTACAATTTATAAATTTTTAGTTAGGAAAAAACATATAGTAGATCTAATCCATTGTTTAACTTAACAAAAAAAAGTAGGCACACGACTTGCTTTATGGTAATGGTCAACCGCAATTATACCCATAACCTTTACGTAGAGTGGATATAGAAAGCGGAATTTACCTAGGAGCGTGAAATGAAAAATATACTCTGTAAATCATTACTAGCGAGTACTATGCTTGTAACCACATCTGCCTATGCAGTGCCTATTGATCTTGATTTTTCAAACCCATATAACGTAACGTTTGATACGAATATCTATTGGGATACTTCTCATGCGGCAACCACAGACGCGGTTGTTCACTACACAAATGTTGGTATGAGTGGTGGTAACACTATTGATGCTAGGGTTACAGCTACCGTGTTTGGTGATTATGTGTCTGATTGGCAGGCACCAAATTATTCGAATACAAGTGCTTCCGAACCTAATGGTGATCATGGTTTTCTTTATCGTAGGGATAGCTCATTACCGGGAAATCAAGAAGCAAATGGTGGACTAATTTTCCTTTTTGAATTATTTGATGGTACGGGTGCTCTATCTAATACTTTTACAAATTCAATAACAGCCGATAAATTAAGTATTATTGCCTATGATGTTGATGGTGAGTTAGACAATATCGGTAACCAACAAAGTGAAGACTTACGAGTATTTAAAAGTGATGGCCTGATGTCCTATATCACGGGTACTAGTGCAGCAAGTTTAACCGCTACTGATATGGGGACTAGTATTTTGTTTAATGGCCCAGGTACTAACTTTTCTGAAACGGATACGTCAGGGGCTGTGTTATTAAACTATGCTAATACAGACAGCTTTACGTTACAGTTCGAATCTACCACATATGCGAATATTTCATCTTTAGATAACCCTGTTTTCAGTGCTATTGATGGGGATTTATTTATCCAATTTACAGGTCCTCCAGTAACAGTTCCTGCACCTATTTCAGTTACATTATTGGGTCTTGGTTTAGTGGGTCTTGGTTTATCAAGAAAAAGAAAAATAGCTTAATGTTATATTTTCAAAATCCCCTGTATCAAGAGGAAGTTATTTTATCTTACGAGAAACATAGCGTTCCAATATCTACAGTACTTCAAAGGAATATTTGTCATATATGATTATATGTAGAGTCAAAGCTATGATTAATAAAGTAATGGGAGGGTTAGCCTCTCATTACTCCCTCCTAAAATATAATCGTTAACCTTATCAAGTCGTATAATCATGCTAACAAGGATATTATTCTCATCCATGTAAAGTGTCTAGATAATCGACATCAAAATTAGGTCGATACGACGAACCAAAGGAACTACAACCGTCAAGAATGCCCTATGAGTATTGAGCTAGTGACTGATAATTTGATCTTGACTTAGCGATGTTCTAATACTTGAACTCTGTTTTAAATGTATCATTATTCCCCCTGCAATCAACAATACGATCCCGATAATAATAAAACCCAAGGCTGTGAGTTGTAAGTAACTTAACAGCGCAATAACGACGTAACTCAAACTTTGTGCTAATGTAGAAAACAGTTTTAATCCACCTTCAACTCGTCCTCTTTCTTCCATCGCAATGACATGATGCATCTTATTGGTTCTCGCAATACGATTATATGAATTGAAAAAACCAAGGACAATCGTAAGTAATATAATCAAAGTAGGGGAAAGGTAAGATCCCATCAAAAGAAGTAAGATCGCCATAACTAAAATTGAAACTATCATTGAATTTTCGTGATCATAACGTGCTAAAAGGCGAGCAATCAACAACCCACTAAGTAACGCACCTAGGCCATAACTCATTTTCCATGTCGCAAACCAACTACCACTAATCCCTTGTTCAGCGAAATAGATAGGGACAAGTTTTACCAGAAAGGTCAATACTGGATAAGACAAGCAAGATAATGCCAAAAATGTATAGAAGTGTTTTTGTTTAGAAAATATGCTTTTGCTTGCTATAAGCTGTTTAAAGAACGCCTCTTTTAAGGCTGGATGAAATTGGCGCTTGTAAGGGGTCGCGATATAACATAAGCCAGACAGGAGTGAAGCAAATGTGGCCAAAAATGAAAACTCAAGCATTGACCAGTATTCAAGTAAAATAATTCCTAAGGCGCCTGCACCAAGTGTTGTGACTTGCATAACGACTTCTTGATAACTGGATATTTTCGCGTATTCATTCTGGCGATAGTTTTCTTGTGTGAAAGCATTATTACAACTCCAAGCTAAATCATTACTTAACCAAAAAATTAACTGAGAAAAGGCCAAAATCCAGTGAGACTGAATACCGTTGTAATAAGTAATGAAGACTATCAATGCAGTAGTAGATTGTATTAACTGCATGAAGATCAAAACTTTCTTTCTAGAATGGCGATCTATTAAAGTGGCAAAAAATGGTGTAAACACAAATGATAAAGAGGTACAAACTAATGCCGCAATAGCCACAAAAATACCCATACCTTCTTCCGAAAGCATGATCCATGGCAACGCCATCATAAACATTCCAGATGAAATACCATCAAAAAATCGCGCAAATAGATAGGGAATAGTTCTATTTTTCATTTTATGCTCCATGCTTTTTATTTATATTGGTGCTAGTCTAATACCTCAACCTATGTTGAGGTAAAGTTATATTTTCATAAACTTAAATATAAAATTAGATAGGGAAATCAGATGGAAATGAGTGTTGGACAAGTCGCCACAAGGGCTGGAGTTAAGGTATCAACCTTACATTTTTATGAGACGAAAGGACTTATTCAAAGTCGGCGTAATGCAGGAAATCAGCGTCGCTATGACCGCAGTGTGTTAAGGCGAATCTCTGTGATTAAAATGGCTCAAAAGTTGGGGGTGTCTTTACAAGAAGTGATACTAATGCTTTCTCATTTATCCAAAGAAAATGCCCCCACAGAAGAAGAGTGGAGAGCTATGGCAAATGTGTGGAAGTTACAGTTGGACGAACGTATTAATCGTTTGCAAGCTTTGAGGGATGACCTTGATGAATGCATTGGTTGTGGATGCCTATCTATCAATAAGTGTAAATTAAGAAACCCGCAAGACATATTGGCTCAAACAGGTAAAGGCGCAGTATTATGGGAAAGTAGCAATTAAACCCAATGCAATAAGCTCTCTTAAACTTGGCTATAGATAGCAAACTGCGTTCATGTGACTCACTTAGAATGAAAGTTGGATATGTTTATTAAAGTATCGTTCACCCACGAATACAACTTAATCAAAGTAAAACAGGTAATGACGTTCAATTTGAAATAACACCTAGAAGTCAACAAAGCATCAGTAGGTGGATATTTCAGCAAGACTGGGAACTGAGAGCTACCTATTCCCGAGTCTTCGCTGAATAGGTAAACCGATTAGTTATTCTACTACTCAAAAATTATCAAGCCGTGGGGCTAAGCTTAGAGATGGATGATAACTTATATGGTACGTATTCGATGAGACGAACTAAAGCTACGTTGATATATTCCGCACTAAAAATATACGTGCAGTGTAACTGCCTTTAGGCCTTTACCGCTCAGGCTTATGCTGAAACTAATAACAACTTAGTCATACTTCTTGACCGATGCTTGGAAATGTTAGAAAGAGAAAAGCAAAGACTTACGGAGATATGTGGCTCCGTTCCCAGCCATATTAAATTCGTTCAAGATGACTATTTCGGCTGTTGTTTCATAGTGCTTCATTCGATTCAATTATCTCGAATGGCTAATACATGTGTTTGATGAGAAAGAACAAATCATAATGGAAATGGAAGGTGTAAAGTACCCGCAGGGGGGATTTCTAGCAGTTTAGTGGCTAATAACCGAATAGGAAAAGCTTATCTTACGGTTTTAAAAAAGTCAGGAGAGGTCGCGACTGTCCATTCAAGCGAGTCCCTGATAAATAGACTTCAGAATATGCCCTACCAATATGATTTAGCAAGTATAGGAAATATGGCATACATCCAAAGCGTTGGTATCTCAAGGTGTTGTGATCACCAAGCGACTTTGTCGTTAGCTATATTTGGATAACTGGTTTTTACGTAATAAACCTTATTCCTATTGTAAGCGAATAGCCTAACTTCTTTCTCGTATGCCCAATCTTCGTTTTAGTCAGCATATACTGATTGAATAAATAGTGCTCTTTTTCTTTGTTTTTTTCGTAGTGTGAGAGTAGCTTACTGTTTCAATACCAACGGCCTTAGGTCGTTCACCTTCTACGCATTTAATATTACCTGCCTAATTTTTCTAAACTCCTAGATTCAGTTTATGTTCCTTCAATATATTGGATTTTCTAGAACGATTTTTACCAGCAATATGGAGTAGATGCAGAAATTTTGGACAATCTAATTGGTTTGGCACTTTGCAAGCTGCTGCGTGCCGGAGCCCATTACGCATTTCGGTCAGTTCTCTAATTTTTTTGTCCAACTCATCAGCCTTTGCTGAGAGAAGGGTTCTATTTATCTCAGGGCCTTCAGGAGTAAACATTTTACCAATCTCATCAAGTGAGAAACCAGCACTACGTCCCAACGAAATCAAGGCTAGTTTTTCTATTACGCTTGCATCAAAAAGCCTCCGTAAACCATTTCTGCCGTTAGATCGGATGAGCCCTTTTTCTTCATAAAATCGTAGAGTTGAGGCTGGTAACCCAGAAGTCTTTGAAACGTCACCTATGTCCATTATTTTCCCCTGTGCTATTACTGCTTGACTTCAAGTCGACTTGAAGTTGTATGTTATCTTCTACCATCACCTAGTACAAGATTTTAGTCGTGAAGCTTGTGGTAGGTAATTTATACTTTGAGAACTGAAGGGGATTGATATGAAAGCACGTTTTTGGCATCAGAAATGGGATAAAGGTGAAATCGCTTTTCACGAAAGTGAGGTAAACTCGCTGCTAATAGAACATTTTGGAAAACTAAACCTAGCGAAGAACAATCGAGTATTCGTCCCTTTGTGTGGCAAGACACGGGATTTTGAATGGTTGCTTTCCTGTGGCTATCGAGTTGTCGGCGCAGAATTAAGCGAACTCGCTATTAATGTGTTGTTTAAGGATCTTGGCGTAGAACCAAGCATCACCAGAATAGGTGCATTAATCCTCTACAGCGCAGAAGATATCGATATATTTGTCGGCGATATTTTTGACGTATCCGCAGAACTTCTTGGGCCTGTTGAGGCAGTATATGACCGAGCAGCGTTGGTTGCATTACCAGGAAATATGCGCGTTCAATATAGCTCACACCTGATTAATATCACCGCGGCTGCACCGCAGTTGCTGATCACTTATGAATACGATCAACAGCTAATGGATGGCCCTCCATTCTCAATAAACGAAGTAGAAGTAAAACACCATTATGCGGCTACTTATCAAGTGAAGTCTGTTGGAAGCAGGGATATCACCAGCAGATTAAAAGGAAAAATGTCATCAACTGAAACTGCTTGGTTTCTGCAAAAAAATAATCAAAAAGGGTGAGCTTTATATGTTAAGTAATATGGTGATGAATAAGGGTCTAGCGGTTCAAATTATTGAGAAAGTAGTAATGGAGCAACACTTAAAGTTTAGGCCTGAGTTAGATTTATCGGAATAAAGTGGCCAAGTTATCTTTTAAAAATAATGTAATACATTGATTTATAAGTTAGTTTAAGATGTAATTATAATTGTCTTAAAATAGACTCTATGAATACATCTGTATAATACACTGTGATGCATTCCTGTCAGGAAAATAATGAATTGAAAAGTATAAAAATTACGCCAAAACATATTGTTGTAGGCAAAAACAAATATCGACTTAGTCGAATTGAAAATGTATGGATAAAAGAGCTTGGTGTAAGCTGCCAACTTTTACGTTTGTTGGTATTAATGCTTCAGTTTTCATCTGTGGGTTGGCTGGCACAATATTGGGTTGGTAGAACGGGGTTCGGTTTTTACTTACCCGTCCTGTTGTCAGTTGTAGGATTATTTTATGCGTTGCTTACGTTTAGGAAATACGAATTGAAAGCGCTATTGAGTGCCGTTGATGAAACAGGAAAGCAACCAATAACAATTGCAACAGCGATAAAGAATCATGATTACAAGGCGCTACAAAATATTGAATACAGTTGTCAGCAAGTTGACCCTATAACAAGGCCTTAAAGTCGTTATTCCTAACTACCTAATTGTAATTAATAGTTAATTTGTTATTATTTATAATTAAAAGTTAAGGTGCTATTTACATTATATAGAATTTCGTATGATAGTTAGATTTGTCGACGATTAATGTCTGACTTATTCAGGATTAAGATTGATCAATACTATAAGTGATAGGAAACACTATTTATTTAGGAAAATAAAATGGAAGTTATACAAAAAAAGGGTAAAAATAAATACACGTTTAGTCTGGAAGATGAGCAGTTTAATTACACTTATGAAGACTCATCTAGTAAAGGTGATGTGGATGTCGACTATGGAGATTTACCTCTAAAATTTTCCGAACAAGTAGAACAAAATGAATGGCTTAGAAATGTGGGCTTATTATGGATAGGTATCGGAGTATTCCAGAGTGCATACGGTAGTTTTATTAATGGTACTTTTTATTTTGACCCCATGTGGATATTTATAGGTGCAATCTGCTTAGCGTGGGCAACCTTTTCCAAGGTAACCTACACGGTTTATAAAACGGAAGGTGCAAACATCTTCATAATTAAAGATAAGCAGCATGATGAGTTAATTAGCGAGCTGATGAAAAGAAGAAAAGAGCAGCTCAGTACTTGGTATGCAGACATAAACATGGAAAACGATATAGTAAATGAAACTAATAAGTTTAAATGGTTGGTTAAGCAAAATGTTTTAACTGAGGACGTTGCAAGACAAAAAATAGAAGAGTTAAAATTTTATCATCAGAACAAAAGCTCGAAAGAACGAGTTTTAAATTAACTTAAAACTTAGCTGATAATAGGTGTCGCGTAACCGATACCTAACTTGGTTGTTGATCAAGCTCGAGCCCCTCTATATAGTGAATAAATATTTTTATTTTGGTGGGTCCTAGCTTAGATCCTTTTTGTGTATTTCTAACTTAATTCTAGCCAATTATTTGTACGGCGCTTAACAAAGCGTTAATCCCAATTCTTCATACTTTATTCCTTTGTAGACAGCAGCAATAGAACCGAATAACTCATGCTCTTTACCAAGAACTAGAGTTGGACCTTCATTACGAATTGTAAGCAATGACTGACACTCTTTTTCGCCAACTATAGCTGCGTACTCTGGCGTCATATCCATTGATCGCCAGCTTTTATAGCGGCCATTTTATATTCGAATTGTTGATATATAATGATATATTTCATTTACTGTCGCGGTATGACTACAAATAAAGTTAAGGATCATTAATGATAAACAAGGTCAATCTAGCGGATATCCGCTCTTTTGTGCTTATTGCTAAATTAGGTAATTTCACTAAAGCTGCTGAAGCATTATCTGTTTCTCGATCTCATGTATCTCGGCAAATAAGTTCGCTTGAGAAACAAATGCAAGTAACACTTTTTACGCGTAGCACTCGCAGTTTAAAGCTGACTCAAGCGGGAGAGCGTCTTTATCAGGAATGCGAGAAATCCATCAACGGGATAAATCAAGCCTTGATTGCTGCAGTGGATGATACTGAAGAGATTCGCGGGCTAATTAGGGTGAATTGTGTAGGCGGGTATATTGGTGAAAATATCATATCTAAGTACCTTGCTGACTTTATGGTGGAATACCAACATATTCAAGTTCATCTCGATTTTAGCAGTCATCGAATAGATTTAATCCAGGATGACTTTGATGTTGCTTTTCGTATGGGGCAGTTAGAGGACTCTGGATTTATCGCCAAAAAATTAATGAATATAGAGATTGTCACGTTAGCTAGTCCAAGTTATATCAAGCAATACGGTAGCCCTGAACATCCTAAAGAGCTGAACGAACATCGATGTTTGACTGGGTCGGTTAAGCGCTGGAGCTTCCAATCGGTTGAAGATAAGGATGAACAGTTTGATGTTAGCGTTGAAGGTCACCTAGTTACAAAGAACGGATATGCACTTATCACTAATGCTTTGACTGGCAATGGCATCATCCGAGTTCCTCGCATGTATTGCAGTGATGCGATACGTGACGGGAGACTAGTCGAAATACTTCCTCAGTGGCATACACCCTCAGTTTTATTTTCAGCTGTATATCATAGGGATAAATACCAACCGAAACGACTAAGAACCTTTATTGATTTTATCAAGCAGCGCTTTGAGGGAGACTTATATTGATCGACTTTATATAGGCTTGTTCTAAGTAACACATATCAAATACTGACACTTAAATTTATTGTTGAGTTATAGTCAACACAGATTTGCATTGTGGCCTATATATCAACAATGAAACTCTCCATATAATCGTGTTGTTTTCAAAACAGCCGAAATTTAATTGGAGAATAACATGAAAAAATTAAAATCAATTAGCCTACCTTTATTCGCAGCAGTGATGCTTAGTACAACGCCTGCAATTGCCGATAGCTTCCTAGGTGCTGAATATCAGCAAGGTAAAAACAAAGTGTCTTTTCTAAGTGAAAATATCCGTGTAGCAGGTAACGTATTCTTACCACCTCACTACGATGCAAATAAGAGCTATGCTGCGATTGTTGTTATCACACCTGCAAGTGGTGTTAAAGAGCAGACTGCCGGTATCTATGCTGAGAAGATGGCAAAAGAAGGCTATATTACGTTAGCATTTGACCACCGAACTTATGGAGAAAGTGGTGGTTACCCGAGAGGGATGGAAAGCGCACCAATGAAAGTTGAAGATATCAAAAATGCTATTACTTTCTTAAGTAACTTCCCAGGCGTAGACCCAGAGCGAGTAGGTGAACTCGGTATTTGTTCTGGTGCTGGTTACAGTATACAAGTTGCAATACAAGATTCTCGATTAGACTCAGTGGCAACAGTAAGTGGTTTTGTTGACTTTACTGATTATGGTATGGGTGGTGCAACCCAGTACATGGATCAACTGACTGGTGACTCAACCGAGCAATACCGTCAACAAATTAAAATGGCTAGCGATGCACGCCAAAAATACTATGAAACAGGTGAAGTTATTTTAGTTGATGGTATTCCGTCAGCTGAAAAGGCGAAATCAATGAACGAATTTTGGATTCGAGCAGCAGACTATTACCGCAATCCAGAACGTGGTGCTGCAGTAGGAAACTACACTCCGCTGCGAGCTGCAATGTCATTAGATACGCGCTATGCATTTAACCCATCGGAAAACATGAAGCTAATTGGCGACACACCATTTCTCGCGATTGTTGGTACAGAAGCACTTTCTGCTTATTTTAGTGAGGTTGCTGTTAAACGAGGTACTGAAGCAGGTAAAGATGCACAACTATTTAAAATTGACGGTGCGCAACACTTCGACCTTTATGACCAAGAAAAATACGTAAACCAAGCGGTGACTAAGCTTGATGATTTTTTTTCAAAAACACTACGCTAATTAATGCCTGAACGATAAAGCCATCATGACTGGAACGTAAAAAATAGCCTTTAGCACTTCAGTGTTAAAGGCTATTTTGTTGAGGTGTATTATTTTTATTATCTATTTGTAATTAATGATAAATTTGGTATTGTTTATGATAATTAAATTGGAATTCACGTTATACGGAACTCCGTGTAATAAGCTTTTTGGGATTAGAGGTATTCAGTGACTATCGTCGAAAAAATCGTTGCTCGTGAAATTGATGCTGTAATTGTCTATGAATCAGAGTTTGTCATTGCTTTTGCAGATCATGACCCGATTAATTTTGGGCATATTCTAATTTGTCCTATACAACCGTATGAGTCATTTATTGATTTACCACGTGTTATTCATAATGAAATTAACGATGTTGCAAAAGATTTGTTCCAGCGGATAAACGACAAATTTAGCCCTGATGGTATATCTTTTATTCAAAATAATGGCAGATTTAATGAATTAAGCCATTACCATTTACATATATTTCCACGCTTTGAGGATGACCAGTTTGGTTGGAAGAGTAGTGACTTAGGTATGCAAAATATTGAAAAACTGCGTGAATCTTTAGCATGTTTTTAAACACTTACTAGGACGTTATATGCTTTATTTAAATGTAACCAATTGAGACTTTTATGAAAAAAATAACGTTATTATGTTTCTTGTTATCAAATGTGAATATTGTAAATGCTGAAGAATGGTTTTCAGTGGCTCGTCACGGCGAGTGTGTACCGCTATTTGAACTTGCTGAAAATATTAAAGAGTTTAAAGGTGTCGCTACGCCCGATAAGTTAATTAAAAGCTATCTAAATTCTGGGCATCAAGCCGAAATGGGTGATTTTAGAGAGGTTGTTATAAAGGCGTTTGGTGATGATATGACAGCAGAACAAAAAAAGACTCTTCCACCTAAAGGAGCTTCGTATCAAATTATAGTCGATGGCATTGTAAAATGGACATTACTGGAAAAAGCTTATTGCAGAAAATTTCTGAAAAACAAGTGAGCATCATTAAGGGTAATCACTATAACAGAGCGTTATTTTTCTTGCTGAAACTGAAGTTTAAACTCTAAGCCATTTATTTGCGCACAGGATTAGAGCTGTTCATGTCTATTTTTTACTCATACCTTTATGCATAACTCACTTTTTTGATTTATCGATTAAGACATTTCAGCTTTTAGCCACGCCATAAACACTTTTAAGCGTGCTAATCTGACGGAATTTGGATCATAAACCATATAACGCTTTACATGATTAGGGTGGGGTAGTTCAAAAGGGATTACGAGTTCACCAGAATCCAGTTGGCGTTGACATAAATAAGGTACGGCCAGTGTAACTCCGTGACCGTTGGCTACTGCGTTTAACGCCATATCGGTGCTGCTTACCTTAGTCCACCTTTTGTGCTGTTTATATCCAGTTGTATTTGCATGTTTAAACCAGCGTTGCCAATCATAAGCTCCTGGGCTTTCCAAAGTCACAAGCCAAGTGGAAAGGAGTTTTGTAGGGGAGTTCAATACCAATTCTCTTGCTAATCGCGCAGAACATATAGGATATACCTCTGCCTCACCAAAGTACTCACATGCGAGACTAAGCGGAGTATCTTTTTCTACTTCAGTGCCAAAACGTATAGCTAAATCTATGCATTCTTGTTTTAGGTTTTCAAAACTAGAAGAGGCAACGACGCGAATTTGTATCTCAGGATGTAGTTCGGAAAAACGCTGTAATCTTGGCATAAGCCATAGTGTGGTAAATGCTTGGGTAGAGCTAATAGTGAGTTCGCCTACAATATCTTCTCGATGAACTTGGCTTAATCCTTGGTTAATGATCTCGAGTGCCTTTTGAGTAGATTCGAACAAGGATTTCCCCTGTTGACTCAGTAGCATCTGCCTGCCTTTTCGGATAAACACCTGAGTCTCCAGTGATCGCTCTAATTGCCGCATTTGTTGGCTGACGGCGGCTTGAGAAATACAAAGTTCTACTGCCGCTAAGCTATAACTCTTGTGTCTTGCTGCGCACTCAAACGTGACCAACAAATTAATATTTCTAAACAAAATAGGTAATCCTTGGGTTCAACTAATAAGCTATTATAAGTATATCTTATATTAAGAGTCGATTTATGTCGTTGGTATATTCCTTTATTTATGAGGAGAATGGCTTAACAGAAACACGGAGTGGGCCGTAATCGTCAATCTCAATAAAGGATAAATACCATGCAAGAATTCAAACAACTGCACCAACAAACTAACCCTCTTCTGTTAGGGAATACTTGGGATGCAACCAGTGCTAAATGCGCGCAACAGGCCGGTTATCAAGCTTTAGGAACCTCAAGTGCTGCAATTGCAAGTGTACTTGGATATGAAGACGGTGAGCACATTCCTTTCAGTGAATTGACCTATATGGTTCAACGTATTAAAACCTCTAGTTTGCTTCCTCTTACTGTGGATATTGAAGCGGGGTTTAGCTTAGAACCAGAAATCATTGCCGATAACATTCAGCAATTGACTAAACTTGGTGTTGTGGGTATCAACATCGAAGATAGCCGTGTAGGAGTTAGTAGAACCTTAGTTAACATTGATGAATTTACAAGCCTGTTATCCGCTATTTGTTTTCAATTGCAGAAACGTCAAGTAGAGGTCTTTATCAATGTGCGATGCGATACATTTTTACTGGGTTTAGAAAATGCAGTTGAAGACGCTATTAAGCGTGCGCAATCTTATCAACGGGCAGGTGCCGATGGGCTATTCTTTCCTTGCATTACTCGAGTTGATGATATTAAAGCTGTGGTTGCCGCAACATCACTTCCGATTAATGTCATGTTGATGCCTGAATTACCAAAAATTGAGGTATTAGCTAGCTTAGGTGTGAAACGTATCAGTATGGGGAATTTAGCTCATGAGTCCATTTATAATGTCCTAGAACGTCAATTACTTGAGATTAAAGAAAGAGGAACTTGTACGTCTCTATTTATCTAAGGCGAGATGATTCAGGATTCATTTACCCCGTTGTGAGCACGTGATAATTCACGCGCTCACTCATTATTTATTATTCACAACAGTCAACTAACCTGTGGTAGAAAGGTGTAACCCTGAAAATAATTTAGGTTGGATCGAGTTGCAATAAATAAGATATATCTTCATTATTTTCAGTGAAATCAGCCAAAGTATATTCATTCAATGTGGTGATATAACTTTCCACAGCTTTTATAAGAGCTATTTTCAATTTGCAACTTGGTCGTAATGGGCAATTGGAACTTAGACAGTCAACACCATCGAGTTTGTTTTCGAGTTGTTGGATAACCCTGCCTATCCTAATTTTATCAGGAGATATAGCTAAAGAAATGCCGCCTCCTTTCCCCTTGATTGTATGGATATAACCGCATTTGGCAAGTTGTGCAATAACCTTTGACATATGGTTTTGCGATATATTGTAAAATGCAGAGACTTCTTTAATGCTGCTTAACTGATCCGCAGGTAAATTTGCCAGATACATTAAAGTGCGTAAGCTATAATCTGTGAAACTGGTTATTCTCATATGGCCTTTCTATTAAAGCTGACTCTAGGTTACGTAGAATTGTTAAAATTAAATCTAAAATTAGCGGGTTTTAAAACTGCCAAGTTGCACTACAATTTGTGCTGTAGCTTCACTTAGACGATGGCCTTGTTGTTCCAATTCACTACTGTCATGAGCATTGGAACTTGAAAGATTTTTAAGTTTTTCAATCTCGCAAGCTACATCTTTCACTAAGCGATTAATATATTGAATATCAATATTATCTTTAGCTTCATTTTCGCCAATCAATGACAAAATACCATCGATATTACTACAAGCTGCCTCTAATTCTGATTGGCTCGAAGTTGTGTGTTCCGATAGTGAAGTGATGGCTAATGATTGTACTTTCATTTGTTCACCTGCATCGATCACTGCAGCAGAAATATCTGCGATAATTTGGTTAATTTGAACCAAACTTTGTTGAGTTGATATCGCTAAGTTTCTGACTTCATCTGCTACTACAGCAAAGCCTCGGCCATGTTCACCTGCTCGTGCTGCTTCAATAGCTGCATTTAATGCGAGTAAATTGGTTTGATCGGCTAGATTATGTATCACTGATACCACATTCTCGATAGACTTCGTTTGCTCTGAAAGCAGGTTAAATTTACTGTGTAACTCGTCGTTACTTTTGATGTACGATTTCAGTCCTTTCGACATCGATCCCATATTATTATTGGAAATAATTAGCCCTGCTTGGGTTCGTTCTACTTGCACGCGCGTTTCTTCTGCTTTTTCTTGTAGCGCAACAGAAGTACTGTCCAAAGTGTCGATTCTATCCGTCAGATAATTAACATGATTATCCTGTTCTTGAATACGTGAAGAGATGTTTTGTGCTTTTAGTTTAAGGAGCTCTGCAATATCATCCGAGGTATTAGCTTGATCTTGAATATCGACCAACGCATCTTTCACATTTATTCGGAAGGCATTGATTACATCTAGCACGTTACCAATCTCACTGTTGTAGCGGCTATCTAAGTCGCAAGGGATTGAAAGATCTTTTTTCTCAAAAGATTTCATGTATCCAGTGACATTTTCTAATGAGTCTACTCCCCAGTATTTTTCATCGATGTCGTGGAGGATTAAAAATACTATAACGACATATTGAATGATCTGTGCTGTTAGATTATCAGTTAAAAATAGTGCGTTAATAAACAGTGCAACAGCACCCAGCCAGTGAATAAAACGCATTCGTAAAAATAGTGAGCGCATAAACTTTTCCTATAAGTGGTATTTTAAATGCATGTTATAGATTTAATTGAAAAATACAAATATTATTAATCATTACACTTTTTTTATGGGGCTATTTTGGCGGGTTCCATAAAATTATATGGATAAAAAATGAGGTAATTAAATTTTAATGGTTTTTGTGATTTTATGCTGTGTTATATGTATTTTGGCGAAAGACGTCACTGTTTTCAAAAATAGAGTGAATTTATCTTGTTTCATAAATTAATGTCAATATACTCAGTTACATAGCTAGAATGGTATTTGACTTACAATACTAAAATAATTTATAGAAGGGTACTGACTTTCAGAGGTATGTAATCAAACCTTCTTTGAATATAATAGAATTAGCCTAAAGTATTTTCGGATTTAAGCAGCATGGATAAGCCAATGAATATCAAGTTCCAACTTGGAAATGTAATCGTTACTTTTATCGTCGTTTTTCTTTCTATCAAGGTTATAACCTTAACCGGAGAAACTCTCTGGGCTTATAGCGAAGCTTTATTTTTGCTGGTATTAATAGCAATCCCACTTGGTTTTAAACAAATTATGGGTAAAGTTTATGATCTTTGTCTATGGTTTTTTAATCCCACTAATAAAAGTTAACAACCGCCTGATAACTGGGTGCCAATATTAATTCATTCATATATTTTATTTGATAGATGTCGAATGTTTTTCTATATCTATTTGTAATATATGAACAGATTGATATTGTTCATATAACTTTAATTAAAGTTGGGTTCACGTTATACGGAATTCCGTATGACAATCTGTTAATGCTCTGGAGAAGAATCAAACTATGTACGTTGGTAAATGCCTTTGTGCCGCAGTGACGGTTAAAATAAATGGACCGATAAGCGATATTATTCATTGCCACTGCTCTTTGTGTCGGAAGAATTCTGGTACAGCATATGCCACGAATGGTTTTATCAATAGAACAGATTTTGAAATCGTAACAGGAGAGAATAGTTTAACTACTTTTGTGTTTAAACCTGGTCGAAATAGACACTTTTGCACAAAATGTGGTTCGCCAGTTTTCAGTTCTAATGATCAAGATCCTAACCGACTTAGGATACGTTTAGGTATATTAGACTCTGATATAACTGAAAGGCCAATATCACATAATTTTGTTACATCAAAAGCTAATTGGGAAGACTTTGATGCCCAGTTGCCAAAATACGAAAATTTTGAGCCTAATAGGAAGTAGCTAGAGTTAAGATTCACCAAGGCTGTCATGTCACTTTTTGCGCAATTTGTCCGGCCAGCACTTCGTTCATTTATTAGAAGGACGTTAGCTTGCTATAGGAGTTAACATGAGTACAAATGTATTATTGAGTATCGCCGCAGTTTTGAACGCAATAGTTGCTCTTTTGCATATTGGTTGTATCTACTTCGGTGCAAACTGGTATCGTTTTATGGGGGCTGGTGAGGAAATGGCAACTCTTGCAGAAAGAGGTAGTATTCAACCCACTCTAATTACGTCTTTTATAGTATTAGTTTTTTCAATATGGACGGCTTATGCACTTTCTGGCGCTGGTGTGATTTCCCAGTTGCCTTTGCTTAGCTGGGTATTATCGGCAATTACCGCAATCTATCTACTGCGGGGGGTCGCTGGATTTTTCTTTTATGCTAACCCGCTGGGTAGGACACCCGAATTTTGGTTATGGAGTTCAGCTATCTGTGTCGCTTTAGGGCTTGTTCACATGATAGGGCTTAAGCAAGTTTGGGCGCAGATATAATAGTTCTCAAAAAACGCAAGAAATTGAGCCTTAACGTCGCCAGTTAGCTTGGCGAGGAATTTTCGACGGAAACTACTTAGATCTAGCTGGTGGTCTGTAATATATTGCTGCACAAGTTAATTAGGCGCTAAATCCTTATGGTAGTAGATATCGAAACTTTAAAGTGTGATGAATGCAACTGCAGCTTTAAAAAAGACTCATCTGAAATGATCGCTCTGTGTCCTGAGTGTGCGCACCATTTATATGATTATGTAAATTGCACTCATGAATTTGAAAATGGGAAGTGTAAAATCTGTTTCGGGGACAGCTCTGAGTGGTAGGTGTAACTTTTTTTAAAAACCAAGAAGAGTTTAGCGATTGGTTAGAGGAACATACTGAAGTGAGTGAACTTTGGGTAGGTTATTTCAGGAAGAATACAGGAATTACAAGCCTTACATGGTCTGAATCGGTAGATGTCGCTCTTTGTTTTGGCTGGATTGACGGTATACGAAAAACAATTGATGAACAAAGCTATAAGATTCGCTTTACTCCGCGCAAAATGACGAGTGTATGGAGTGCTGTGAACGTAAGAAAAGTAAAAGCATTAGTAGAGCTTGGAAAGATGAAACCAGCAGGGATGCACCTTTTTAACAACAGAAGCGATGCACAAGGTTATTCCTCTGAACAAAGAAATGTGCAACTTGCCAGAGAATATGAAGAGAAAATCAAGCTAAATCAGCCAGCTTGGCTATTCTTTACGAATTTAGCACCATCATATAAAAGAGACTCTATCTGGTGGATAATGAGCGCCAAAAAAGAAGAAACACGATTAAAGAGGCTTGGTATATTGATTGCTTCATCTGAAGCTGCGCTAAAAATACCAACTTTACGAAAGAAGTAATCATTTTATCGAATCAAGAAATTTAAAATGACAATGAAATAATTAAAAACACTTTGGGTCTACGTCGTGGAACAAAGGTCAAATAAGTAATATGTACAAAATGATTATTTAATTACCCACATCTTGTGTTTTTACACTGTGTTCCTCGACCTGATTTTTCCTTTTTATACACAGGTGATGGACGGTGTATTGAATTTATAGTTAATTGTAGTGGTAATAGTTATTCTAAACTGCAAAGATATCCATATGATGGAACGGTGAAAAGTGCCCATGACAAGTCATTAAAAATGATATGAGCAAACGTTACTCAAAGGTTATTGCGGCGTTGGTATAAGTAATATTTAGATATAGAGGATAA
>Ga0209291_1001434_pt1 | contig 21204 bp, 16 predicted proteins | sample GOMGulsemesocosm_FD_184633 | JGI IMG/M metagenome (GOLD analysis project Ga0209291, IMG submission 184633) | Methane-oxidizing microbial communities from mesocosms in the Gulf of Mexico - GOM9B Gulf of Mexico (SPAdes) (version 2) | ecosystem: Environmental > Aquatic > Marine > Cold seeps...
TAGTTCAGGTGTGTTAGTGAATAACCGCGGAGATTATGACAGTGGTGTTTATCATAACTTTTTGTCTGCTCACCCTCCGTTTCAACTTGATGGCAACATGGGCGCAACCGCGGGCATAGCAGAAATGTTATTACAATCTCACGACAGTGCCATTGAACTGTTACCTGCCCTACCTTCAGCTTGGCCTAAGGGAGAAGTTAAAGGCTTACGTGCGCGTGGCGGTTTTGAAGTAGATATTGCTTGGGATAACGGCAAACTTATTTCTGCCAATATTAGAAAAGTGACCCAAAACGCAACGGGTAAAAACGTGAAAGTTAAATATGGTGAAAAAGAAATGACGGTTAAAGATGATATAGGTTTGTCTGTGCAACTTGATAGTAAGTTAGACAAGCAATAACCGATATGTTTTATGCACATTGTCGCTGAATATTCAGTGACAATGTGCATCTTGATTTATTGTAAAGTGCCAACACTTTGGAAATTACATGAAACACTTTTTAGCGTCACTTATATTTTTATTTTCGGTAGCTCACCACGTTAGCGCACAGGTAGTTATTAACATTGATGCCAACGATATAAGCCATACCGTGCATCCCATGATACAAGGGCAAGGTTTAGTTTATTCAATAGAAAACGATGCTATTTATGCCGATGGCACTATGGCGCAATTATATAAAGACATTGGCGCGGGTTTTCTACGTTGGCCAGGTGGAACCGTTTCTACCATGTACCACTGGAATGATTTAACCGGTGTTGGTTGGCTTGACCAGTGGAATCCTACTTATAATACGTCAAGCAATCAAAGCCCTTCACAATATATGGACTTGGATGAATATATAATCCTGAGCAATGCTGCTGGCACTGAACCTATGTTGGGCATAAATCTAAGCTCAGGCATGGAATGGGATAGACAGGCTGAGGCACTACAAGAAGCGATTGATATGATTGAATATTGTCAGTCTCAGAACTTTGACGTTAAGTACTTCTACCTTGACAATGAAACCTACCATTCAGGCAATGGATACAATAAAGATAAAGACAACGACGGTGAACATTGGACACCACAAAGTTACGCTGAGCAAATCAATATTTACGCCGCAGAGATCAAGAAACTGGTGCCAGAGGCAAAAATCATTGCCAACTGGAAAGAACATATTCGAGACAATGTCAGTGACTATACAACATTAATTAATGGTGCTGGCAACAACATAGATTACATCGATGTGCATTATTATTGGAAATGGGGTGTCGCCACTTGGGATGCTTGGAAAGAAAAAACCCCGATGGAAAATGAAACCCAATGGTATAACGGTGATACTTATGTCGAGGAGATAAAGTATTTTAATAACATGGTCGCTGACCTAGGCAAACCTCATATTAAACTCGCCTCTTTAGAGTGGAATATCGCCCCGGGTGATCACAATAGTAATCCTAATCATACCCCGTTCAAAACAGCGTTAATGGCTTCAGAAATGCAGATGCAGTTTATTCAAGGCGGCCTGGAACTCGCCTCAATGTGGACCACCCAGTGGAGCGGCAGCGCAACAGGAGAGTTTCAGGTTTTAGTTAACTCTGACGATAATAACAACCCCAACCCTATGGCTAAAGTCTTTGAACTATATAAGCATGCCATTAACGGTGATGTAGTCAGCAGTAGTTCTACCGACAACATAATAATGACCACCACAGTGCTGAAAGATGACAAAGCGTTTGTTTATTTGTTAAATAAAAAAGACAGCGCTGAAGAGGTTGAGTTCACGATTAACGGTTACAACATTATTCAAGTCAATCAAGCCAGAGCCTTTAGCGCACCAGGGGGATTGTCTGACGTCAATTCATGGAGCGCTGAAACATCAGGCAACTATATGGCAAGCATAGCAGCCAATAGCCTAACCATGATTGAGTTTAGTCTCGAAGTTGCGCCAGAAACAGAAACACCAACAGAGCCTGAAGTTACTGAAATAGACTCAAAGAGCTCTGGTGGTGCTATGTCCTTTATTAGTTTATTGGCGCTAATGATATTTAGCCGTCGGATAAATAGTGCTAAAAACTGAGGTTAGTTTGGCATGTTAATTAAGCAGTTAGAAAACAAGACACTATGGGCCAGAACACTTAAATATGAAATCAAGAATTCTGACCCCTTGATACTTAATAAACAATCCATTAAGAGCAAAACAAATGAATTTTAAATATTTTATTCTACTAATATTAACAAGCTTTTTATTTTCTTGTAATGGTGCATATACGACCAAAAAATCCCCTAACCCTAACCTTAACAATAAAAATTTTAACACAACTGTTTTTATCGCAGAAAAAGATATTCATTCCGATATAACAGATATTACCTATCAGTATAATGTGTATTTACCCAACGGCTACGCTGACAGCAATAAAAATCACCCTGTTATATATGTCACTGATGCGCAATGGGGGGCAGATGAACGATTTGCTCATATTGTTGAAAATACAAAGAAAGATATTATTATCGTGGGGATCACTCAAGGTCCCGAAGGACAAAGAACTACTGATTTTTTATGGCCTGGTTCAAGTCACTATCTTGAGTTTTTTTCAAAAGAATTTTTGCCTTTAGTTGAATCTCAGTATCGAATTAATACCAATAATAGAACGCTTTTTGGGCATTCATATGGCGGTGTATTAATCCGTCACGCCTTAATCAATGAAGTTAATACGCCATTATTTAAAAATTTTATATCAAGTGATGGTCCATTCAGGGTTAAAGATGCTAATTATCGAAAACTAGAAAATGATGCCTATAAGAAAAATAGTTTAGCAGATAGAAAGTTATTCTTAGCGGGTGGAATGCTGGCTAATGGCACATCGGTAGGTGATTTTTATGACACTATTCAAAGTTATGGTTTAGAAGGTTTTACCGTATATCACCAATCATTTGATTTAGGGCATAAACAAGTTATCCATCCTGCGACAACAGCCGCTATGGAACATTTATTTCCTTAATTTATATAATTAACAGAGTAGATTTTATGAATTTTAGATACCTTTTGACACTTATATTAAGCACATTCTTATTATCATGTGGTGTAAGCAGTGAGCAAACTAAAGAAACTTTATCGCCGGCTTATATTAAAGAATCATCAAAAATAAAGCTGCTGATCATCGATGGTATGAATAACCATAATTGGCAAGATACCACTGCTCGTATAATCGCTATTCTACAGCCAAGCGGACTTTTCGACATCACCGTTTCGACAACGCCACCACGGGAAGCAACCGCCAAGACGTGGGCACAATGGCGTCCTAATTTTTCCTCCTATGATGTCATTTTAAATAACTTTAACGGGGGTCATAGCCCTAACGGTAAACGCTGGCCTGATACTGTCGAAAAAGCTTTTGAACGGTATGTTATTAAAGGCGGAGGTGTTGTTAATTTTCATGCCGCTAATAACGCTTTTCTAAATTGGGATGCTTACAATGAAATGATTGGTTTGGGCTGGCGTAACCCTAGTTTTGGTCGAGGTGTAACTGTCGATAAAGCAGGCAAGCTGAACTATATCCCTAAAGGTGAAGGACTTGGCGCTGGACATAAAGAAAATCATAACTTTGTGATGACGGTTGTCGATAAAAGCCACCCTATTACTGATGGGTTTCCAGAAAAATGGATGCATGCCATGGAACAACTTTCTCATGGTCAACGTGGACCCGCAATGAATATGACAGTGTTGCATTATGCATGGTCTAAAGACAGTAAGCGCAACGAACCGATAGACTGGATTGTTAACTATGGTGATGGCCGCGTATATACAACAATGTTAGGACATTTAATGCAGGAAGAAGGGTTAAATTTTAGAAGTGTTGGATTTAGAGTGTTGCTCATTCGTGCTTTAGAGTGGACAGCAACTCAAAAGGTTACCTACCCAGTTCCTGACATTTTTCCAACTGAACATGCAATTTTACTAGTACAATAAAGGAGTTAGCAGTTAAATATGTTTAAAATAATATTTTTGTTATTTATAAGTTCATTATCTATAGCACAGGCGAGTCAAGAACAACTCCCGAATATAATCTTAATTTATGCTGATGATTTAGGCATAGGTTTACTCGGTCACGAAGGGCAAAAAATTATTAAAACCCCTAATATTGACCGTTTGGCAAATGAAGGGGTACGTTTTAGTAATGCCTATTCAAACATGTTATGTGCACCATCTAGAGCCTCATTACTAACTGGCTATACAGACGTTAGAAGCCGAGGCTTTAGCTATTCTCAAGGAAAAACATACCAAAAAATTAGCACTGAAAGTTTATCGGTTAATCAAATAACAACGGCTCTAGATAATACTTTTCCGCCAACCCCCACAGATCAAGTATTCCTCGCACAAGTCGCTCAACAAGCTGGCTATAAAACCTTTCAATTCGGTAAATTAGACTGGGGCTTTGCAACAACACCTAACCGATTGAATCGTCATGGTTGGGATTATCATTTAGGTTATATGGATCACGTTAACGCCCATGGTTTTTATCCGCCTTATTTGTTTGAAAATGGCAAGCTAAAACCTATTAAAGGAAATACAATTGTCGGTGGTGGAAAATCCTTAGAGCCTGAAACACCACAAGCCTATCAAGAGCGTTGGAATAGAAAAGGTAAAGCTAAATATTCTCAAGATATATTTATAGAGGGCATTTTAAACACGATTAGTGAACAGAAAGAACAGCCATTTTTCATCTATTTCCCTACCCAACTCCCTCACGGCCCTGTAGCTATCCCTGTTGTTCATCCTGACTTTGTAAACGATAAGCGTTTAACGCCAATAGAGAAAGAGTATGCGTCAATGGTAAAAAGACTCGATGATGATGTTGGGCGAATACTCGAGGAACTTAAAAAACAAAATATAGATGACAATACCTTAGTTATTTTTACCTCAGACAACGGTCACGAAATTTACTACTCACAACAAGGCCGAGCAGAAAAGCCGTATCGCGATATAACAACAGGTCAATTATTCGATAACTTTGAGCGCAAGTTTTATAGCGAACGTGCCAAAGATGTATTCAATGGAAATGGCGGTAGAGCTGGCTTAAAAAAGAGTAACTTGCAAGGTGGCGTGAATGTACCTTTGATTGCAAGATGGCCAAATAAAATCCCCGCAGGCTCTGTAAGCAATAGACTTGTTGCCAGCTACGATATGTTACCCACCATTGCTGAACTGGTTAGTTACAAAGAAAAGTTATCAGTAGATGGACTGTCTTATTATCAAGCCTTAATGGGGAAAGAGCTTGGAGAAGAGTTAGAACACGATTATGTTGTTTATGGCTCCTTTGAAGGGCCAATGTTAGTGACTAACGATGGTTGGAAAATACGTAGTTACTTGAAAAAAGAAGCCTTCGAAATATTTTACTTGCCTGATGATAAGTCTGAGAAAAATGATTTATCTGTACAGCGTCCAAACAAACTCAAGCAATTAAAAAAACGACTTATTGACGCTTGTAGTGGCGATTTAAACAATGGCTTTGTTTCTTGGCACAATTTTAGTTTAGAGACCAATTTCAAGACAATTAAAAACAATGATTAATATTTTTAAAAGGTTACAACCATGATACACCTACTGAAAAAAGCATTAATAATGTTCTGTTTCACTATGGCATTCAATTCATCAGCCAGCGCGTCTGCTAATGAGGTGCATGCAGCCAAACCAATTATCTGGCAATTATGGCCAGAAAAACCTCCTGGTGATCACGTCGAACTCCCTGCTGAATATGACAAAACAAAACCAGGTGATAAATTATATGGCGGGCTCCCAGTGATACGCCTAACTAATGTAACTAAACCAACACTAGTTATTTATAAACCTAACAAGGAAATAGATACCGGCACTGCAATTATCATCGCACCTGGTGGTGGCACATCGATTCTAGCTTACGATCTGGAAGGTACAGAAGTTGCGGAGTGGTTTACTTCAATTGGTGTCACTGCCATCATCTTGAAATATCGTGTACCAGGCAAAGCGTTTAATAAAGACAAACAATGGCTATCCGCAGCACAAGATGGCCAACGTGCCGTCAGCCTTGTTCGTGGAAGAGCCTCAGAGCTGGGCATTAAACCCGCCAAAATCGGCATCATGGGATTTTCTGCCGGAGGTATAGCTGTAGCATACACCACCGTTATTAAAGAACGTATGTATGAACCTGTCGATAAATACGATGAAATCTCGTTTACACCCAACTATGCTGCCCCTATTTATGCCGGTGGAAGTCCACCTGATACCGTACTGCCCAAGGAAACCCCGCCTGTTTTTATGGTCGTTGCTCATGATGACAAAAACATGTCGCTTGGCATGGTCAATACATATATTTCTTTGAAAAAATCAGGCGTCTCTGCCGAGCTTCATATCTATGAAAGTGGTGGCCATGGCTTCGGTGTGCGTAAAACAGGGCTCCCCGTTGCAAACTGGCCACAGCGCATGAAAGAGTGGATGGTCAGATTGAAGTTGTTGTAATAGCGACGAGGAAAACAAGGGTCAGATCTGTTGATTTAATATTAATTAGCAATTTCAAGTGCTCTGCCCCCTTGATAAACCCTAAATAGTGATAGAGAGTAAGTATGAAAAAATCAGTTATGATGTTGTGTTTAATGTTTTCTCTAAATATTTACGCCAGTCAAGAGGTAGTTTCTGTTGAGAAAATAGGCGATAAAATAGCCGAGTTCCTTGTTCGAAAAGCAAACAATGATGAGTTTTCTGGCGCTGTGATATTGACCCACAACAATAAAGTCATCCATTCACAAGGTTATGGCCTAGCCAATAAACAAAGCAAAAGATTAATTACCGTAGATACTCCCATTAATCTTGGTTCTATGAATAAGATGTTTACTGGGGTGGCTGTGATGCAGTTGGTAGAGCAAGGTCGTTTAAATCTACAAGATAAAGTTAAAAAATACTTGCCTAACTATCCAAATAAGAAAGTTAGAAACCGAGTAACTATCCATCAGTTATTAACCCATACATCTGGCCTTGGTGTTTATTGGAATAACAAGTTTGAGAACAACAAAAACAACTTAAAATCTACTCAAGATTTTGCTGACTTATTTTCCACTGAAAAACTGAAATTTAAGCCTGGAGCTAGATTCAGCTATAGCAACAATGGTCCGGTAGTGCTTGGCTTAATTATCGAAGCGATAACCGGAATGAGTTATTACCAGTATGTAAACAAATATATATATCAAAAGTCAGGAATGAAACACAGCGGTCATTTTAGCAAAAATGAACAGCAATCGAATAAAGCTACGGGTTACTTACCAGACAATCTGGGAAGTTTTTCTATATCGAATATAAACTCACTTGGCAGGATTGGTAGTGCCGCGGGAGGCGGTTATTCATCTGCTAACGATATGGTAGCTTTTGCCAGAAAACTTTTTGATGGTTCATTACTCAACAATGCGTCAAGAGAAGAAATGTTAAAAGGTAAGATACCTTTAGCAGGAATGTCATCCTACGGTTATCTATTTGGTAACCATATCATCCATGGTCAACGCTTTGTTGGCCATAATGGAAGTGCCCCAGGAATCAGTGCCCAGTTTTCAATTTTTCCTGAGTTGGGGTATACGCTAGTGGTTTTGTCTAATTATGATCGGGGAGCCATATCAGTTGCAGAGCAAGTTAAAGACTGGGTTGCTCGAACTAAATAGCAAATATTCAGCCAACGGTTCCAGCAACTACGACAGAAAGGGCAGAACTAGTAACAGAGAGGATCACAGGAAAAACATTCGATATGGCAATAGAATCATTACCCGCAGAAGCACTTGGGGATAATTTCCCTGTTATTGGTAATGAAATTATCCAAGAATATCTGCAAGACGCTATGTCTTATTTACAAAGTGACCAAGATAATAGCCTAGATTTTTATGGCAAATATACTTATCAAAGAAATGGCGATGAAGCTGATATACAGATTAAACTCACGTCTTCTAATACCATTTATAATATCCATTATCAATTTACTTATGTTAGCTCTGGTACATGGCAAGGTACATTTAATAATGGTTTGTCACAGCTTAGCGGGACATTCACTACCAAAGCAGCGCCTAAGCTAAACAGTAACAATTTTAGCGAAACAGTTTATGTAAAAGAACGAAATGTCATTCCGGAATTACACAGGGTCCAGAAGGACGAAGAAGAACTGATTTTTTATGGCCCGGCTCAAGTCACTATCCCGATTTTATTGCTTTATAATTTTTGTCTTTAATTGAGTCTCAGTACCGAATTGATACAGATCGTAGAACGCTTTACGGGCACTCATATGATGGAGTACTGATCCGTCACGCCTTAATTAATGAAGTTAGCACGCCATTATTTCAAATCTTCATCTCAATTGACGGCTCATTTGTAAGTGACTTCTATGCCACTATCCGTGGTTACGGCCTAAAAGTCTTTACCATATATCACCAATCTTTTGATTTAGGACATAAGCAGGTGCTACTTCCTGCTATAAGAGGGGCCATAGATTCCTTATTTCCTTAATCGGCCCTATTAACAAAGAAAATATTCGCTTTATCTTTGTACTGCTAAGTCAGGAATGGACAAGAAAATATAAAGCGACTCTTTAAACCGTTCATTGTCACTTAAATCGGCTATTCCAGCTATCAGTGTATTTCTGATTACTTGATTACTAGATTGCTTTAATTGACCGGCATTAAAATAAAAATCAAGATAATCCACCATGGCCGTTGCTTTATCAGTATTGGAGCCTGGTGTTGATTGCCAAAGGTTATTAAATAATGATTCGTTAAATCTAACCGTTAATTGGTCTGCGGTATATTGTGAATATTCTTCAACTTTCCAGCGTTTGAAACCACCACTTAGAAAACGATGATAGGTATTCAAATTAGTGAATAATTGAGATTCAGTAACGAGTTGTAATTCTGGGGATACTAAAGAGTTTTTTGCTAAATCACCTGCTGGACTATAATCAGGTGAGAAAAAATTAAATACAGAAGGAGAGCCAAGCACTCTTTGACCTATATTTTGGTCACCCATCCGCAATAATGTCACCGCGGAGGAAAAGTTATTAGTTAAGCTAGAGGGCAAATTTAAGCCATTGGTTTTATTGTCTAATGGTATTTTTGAACTCGCTTGAAATAACCGCATCAATGAAGTCATTTGTAAGACTTGCTCTTTAATTTTACCAAAATATTTACTGTTAGCTGCGTTAGGGTTTCGCGCTTCATTATCTAATAAAATGGCTTTAATGGTTGCGTTTAAGTCACCCGTTGAACCAAATGCAGTTGCTACTCTTTCGATATACTCAGGGCTTGGATTTGAAGTGACAAAACGTTGAATTAATTGTTTAGCGATAAAGGGAGCTGCTGATTTATGAGCCACTAAAGCATTAATGACGGTTAATAATTCCTGTTCAGCATCATGTGCATCACCACTTGCCATTTCTGGTATTACTAAGGTAATTCCATTATCAGTAAATAACGTTTTTTGATCAAATTCGTGTGGCTCAGCAAAATACTTCATGGGTTCAGTCCATCGATATTGGTTGCCGTAGGTCCAAATACCAAGGTCAAAGTCATTATTAACGAGTTTGGTATTACCGTAGCCTTGATGACTGAATGATAAGCCAGTAAAAACTTTTGCCATATTGGTGATGGTTTCATTGTCGTAGGTTGGTATAGGTAAATTATCAGCGCCTAATTTAATGGTGCCATTCAATTCCCTATGTACTAAACCAATTGAAAACAGTTGCATAATTTCGCGGGCAAAATTTTCATCTGGAAAAAAACCTAAGGCAGAATTTTCTTTTCTATTTTTTAAATGGCTGAGCCAATACCCCATAATGGGGTGCAATGTAGCGTCGTACAAGGCTTCGTTATAGTGGCCAAAAGCATTTTCGGCGAGTAAATCCCAGTATTGCGCTACGCCTCGGTGGGTATCACGAATTTTTCCATCATCATCACCAATTACTAATATTTCACTTAAGGCAAAAGCCATTCGTTGCCTGAGTTGATCTTTCCCATAAACGGCGATTGGCCAAAAAGCATCTCGTCTAATTCTCCACTCCCAGTCTACTTCAACTTCTTCTGGGAAATGTGGCACGATGGCGTTAGTTAATGCTAACAAACTGGTTTGCTCAACTTGTAACTGCTCTTCAATCCATGCTTGATAAACTTGCAGCCTATTACTGCCATCATCAGTTATTTGTGACCTTAATACTTGATAATCCTCAGGTATTGCGCCAAAAGTTGCTTGAGTTAAAAAGCGAATAATATCTCTATCAATAGCATTTTCACTGAGTGTCACTTCTTCTGGTGGTTTTATATTTTCATCGAAAATAAAAGCGGCACTTATTTCTCCTCCAGAATAATTTGCCGTGTGTATATTGAGAAAAAACTCACCATTAAAGAGTGCATCTAACATTTGCTGTTCGGTAACAAATATACCGCCAGGTGCTAAATCCCAAAGGTAATTGGTAATATTACCTTTGCTTTCAATATCTTTAATCATGTTTCCTGATGGAGATAAGTGAATATGTTGGTCGGTTTGTACCGAAGTTAAATTTGAAAAGGTGTAACTAAGTAAACCTTGTTCGTTATCACCTTGTAAAATAAAACTTAATACGCCTGTGCCATTGGTTGTCGCCCCATTTTGAGGCGCAAAGATGCCAATAAACACTTTTGCATTTTCTCTAGTGTTTTCAGCATCAATAATGGTTATTTGTGCAGATTTATCATCTGCTAGAATATATTTTTCACTTGAAGATAAGTTAATCACTAAGGTTTCAGGTACTTCATGAAGTTCATCCAGAATAGGTTGCACTTCAATAACACGAGAGTTTTGGCCATTCTTTAATATTAAGGTGTCACCCACTTGCCCACCATCACTATAGATGAGCTGATAATCTGATGGTGAGGTAGAACCTTTTGTTAACGCTGAATTTTCTGAAATATTAAATGTTATCTCTATTGCTGCTGTTGTTTCTTGACCCGTACGTTTGATTTCAAATTTTGCAAATTGATGGCTTTTTTCTATGGCTAATAATGCAATAGACGTTATTGATATCGTGCTTTTATTGGGCGTTGGCGTTGGTGTGTCACTACTACCACCACCACCGCAGGCACTTAAACCTAAGATGATTAAGATTATTGAAAAACGACTGATTATGCTCATACTAGATCACCTGATTTAATTAAATCTAAGTTTGCCTCAGGCTCAAATGAACTTGGGAAGTTTGCTAATGAAGGAAAGAGTTGCGTTAAATTTTCTTTTTCGACGCCAAACCAATGAGCTATAACTGCATTACATTGGGTTGTTGCGGTAGTTGGTAACCAGCGTCCTCGACCTTTGTCGACATCTAAACCTTGGTTAAGTTTTAAGTCAGGATGAGTACCAAATAATTGCCCGCCATTAACCATACCGCCCATAAGCATGGCATGACCACCCCAAGCATGATCTGTTCCAGCGTCATCTTTGTCATCATTTGGGGTTAATGTTCTCGCAAATTCAGAACCGATAAACGTTAAGGCGTTATCAAAATCGCCTTGGGCCACTAAAGCGTCTCTAAATCCTTTTAATGCCGCATTTAATTGTTGCATTTGATCTTGATGACCAATCAAGAGGTTTTGGTGTTGATCAAAACCGCCTAACTTAACAAAGTATACCGGTCGATTATTGCCCGTTGATTCACGACCAGCTATCATTTTTGCAACCGTTTTTAACTGCCTTGATATCTCACTATTATTATTACCAGCATCATCAAAAATTTGGTCATAATCAACTTTAGCCTCGGCAATATTAAATGCACTGCCAACGATTTCTTCAGCACTACGCGCTGAATTAAAAATATTTCTGTATTTTTGTACCATTAAATGTGAGTTATCATCAACATTGTCGATGGCATCTTTAACCACGCTCTGTCTAATACCATCAAAGCCAAATAAGGGAGTTGCTCCATCTTTACTCATTACATAGGGGTTGATAATACTGTCGCGAGTAACTTGCCAAGTATTTAATCCAGATACAGACATTAACGGAGAAACAACACTATTGGTGTTGTATGTATCTAATAATTCGACCATTCTACCTCCCCAACCAAATTGAAATGTTCCGCTAGGACTACTTTGAAATTGTCGTTGTTGATCTGAATGAGAAAATAGTTGAGGTGGTACCGTAACCGTTTTATTTAAATATTGCTCACGTGTTATTGGCGCGGTTAAGTTACCGATATTACAAATGAATGAGAGTTCTTTGGCATTAAACATATTAGCCATATCCACACATTCAGGATGTAAACCAAAGTCCTCGTATTGTGTATCGCCATAAACATTTGCTGCTGAAACTAAGTTAATATCGTGTAAATCGTCTTTATCAAGCGCAACTTTAGCACGACCATTTTCATAACTGGTTCTAAGTTCTCCATCACCTTTCGGTACTAGCATATTAAATGCATCATTACCCCCAGCTAAAAACACATAAACTAAGGCTTTATAATCAGATAATGGTGCGGCAATAGTTTTACTTGCACTAAGCAAACTTAATGCGCCAATTGATTTAGCTGTAATACCAGCTGACACACTAAGCAAAGAGGATTGACGCAAAAATCGACGGCGTGATTGATCATAGGTACTACCAGGCATAATAACTCTCACTACTTTTTAGAAGTTTTTTATTTATTTGTTTCAATAATGATAATTTGTCAAAGGTAAGACGCATCAGTAAATAAAATGTACACGTATATTTAAACAAATATTATTATTGATACATGATAAATAATTGAACAAATTAATTTAATACAGTTAGTGTTCAAGGGGTCACAATTGCTAAAAATCGTTTCATTTTAATTTCTCCTTTTAGATGTCATCAAATTAGGCGTTATAAAAAATTAGTTTCAATTTCTGGACGAACAATCAATTCATGAACATGACAATTGCTTGTTGTGAAAAGCATCGAGATCGCAGCTTCTGCGACATCTTCTGCTTGCAAATATTCTTGTTTATCGGCTGCTCTAAAGTCAGTGTTAACTCCGCCAGGATAAAGCGACAGCACCTTAATTCCACTACCGTTGAGCTCTTTTCTTAATACTTTAGTGTGCATATCAAGTGCGGCTTTACTGGCTGAATATTGCGAGGTACCTTGATTTGCGAATAGACAGGTAGTTGAGAGAATATTAAGTATGGTACCTGAGGATTCTTCTCGCATATTGGGTAACACAGCATTGATTAACCTCAATGGCGCGAGGTAATTGATATCCAGCATATGTTGTAACTGATGCCAGTCTGGCTCACTTGCCAGTGCTCTGGATGAGTTTAATCCAGCGCAATTGATCAAAATATCAACTTTACCTAACTTCTTCTGGGCCTGAGTAATAAATTTTGTTAATTTATCCTGTTCCGACAAACAAAAACTTTCCGAATATGTTTTTATACTGTTACCAAGTTGCTCAATGGTATTATTCAGTTTGTTTTGTCGTCGTCCACACAGGCTTAAATTATGACCTAGGCGAGATAGTTTAATCACCATTTGTTGACCAATACCTGAAGAGGCACCCGTGATTAATATATGTTTAGTCATCAATAGTTCCTGAATGCTTTTCAATAGTTGGCAGTATTAATTGATGAACACCTGTCGATAATACAGTGCCCGCAAATGAATGCCCTGCGAAGGAGGTTGCATCTAACTCAAGCTTTATTCCTTTGGGGATAGTTAACCGAAGGTGTTTCTTGTTTTCATTCTGTCGCCAAACCACGAGTAGTTCACCGTAAGGTGTTGGTATTTTTGCCGATATGTCAGTAACTGAATGCTGACGATTGATTAATTTAATGTTTTTCATGCCCGGAGAAATAGACTCAACACCTACTAAAAACTCAGCAAATAAAGCAGGAACAAAGGCACTTTCCGTTTGCGCATCAGAACGTGTTCGACCATTATCGACAAACTTGCCAGATCGACCCGTGCCCTTTAGCCACCACTCTTCCCATAATGTGCCGTTATATTGTGGCGATAACATATGAGCAAACCGTTCATTCAATAAAGCGAATGACTCATCAATATAGCCATAGTTCGCGATACCTTGATGCAAAAAATACGACATTGCTGGCGTAACTACCGTCATCCCATTCGCACGGGTAATTAAATTATTATTATCCTGTGTCAATATTTGTTTAATCACACGTTCAGCTTGTTCTTTCGAGGCAATATTCAGTGCCAGTACCATGGCATTACCATGTTCGCTAAACATTGAGGACTGTTTCCCTTGAATTAATGCATCTACAAATAAGCCTTTACCTTGGTGCCAAAACTTTTCTTTAATTGCTTGCCTCATTAATTGAGCTTGTCTTCGGTAGGGTTCAGCGTTTGGCAGATCTAGCCATTCTAAAATTTGAGCATAATTTTCCAACGCATGAAGGTAATGGCCATTTAAGTTTAAATTGGCTCCTCGTCGATCATTCTTTGCATGATCTAACCAATAAGCGAAAGGTGGTTCATCAAGCAAGCCATCTTTATTGATATAAGTATCTAGCAAGCCTAATAATTTATCTGCAGTGGGTAATAATTCTCGTACTGTTTTTTCATCACCTGTATACAATAAATAATGATGTAAGCTACTTAACCACAACAGGTTTGAGTCTAAGATCACCATAAAATTGTCGTTCATTTGTGGCGCGTAAGCAGGCATTAAGCCGTTTGCATATTGCTCTTGAGAAACTTGAAGTAAATATCGTCTTTGTAAATGCGAGTCAGCAAATAAATAATAGTTTCCTAACGCTGCATAAAAGCCCGTTTGAGCATATTGTCGACGTTCTCGGTAATTATCGGTATAAGCATCGGTGGTCGCAGCTTTTATCGTTTTAGCTGTCGCTTGCATAAATTTATCTAACCAAGGCGATTGTTGAGAAGATATTTTCCCCTTTAGTTCAAATGGGTAACTAATTTCATGAACGCCAAAGTCTTCAATGCTCATCGCTTGTTGTTTAGTTGATACCATGAGGCCTAGATAGCGAGTTGGTTTAAAGTAGGTTGCCTGCCAAGTATCTAACTCACCTGACAAATAAACTTGGTCAATGAGATTACTGTCTATAGTGTGGTAGCCAAATTTATTATCTAACATATAGGGTTTGCTGATCACTTCTACTTTGCTACCTTTTTCTCCTTTAAGTTTGAAATAAGGCATGCCATTTCGAACCTGACCGAAATCAAAAACCAACAACCAAGGAATAGTAGAACGTGGCAACGTTATACCCTCACCATTTTGCCAATTAATTAATTGTGAAGCGACTTTTTGGTGTATTTTATTGGTCAATTTAACCGTAGGAATTTTCTTTATCTGCTTTGGAATTTTTTGTTTATCAATAAAGTAATCATCATGGTGATCAGAAAATATAAGCTGATTGGCTCTTATTGGGTTTTCGATAAGGTTCGGAATATCACGAGCAATCAGTTGTGTCCAAGGTGTTGTATATGACGATGCTTCAGCATTTTTTGCCGGCATAGGCCAACCAGCATTACGCATCAGCACTTGTGCTTGATGCCAATCACCATCATTAAATTTAATTTGCTGCCAGTTTTTTAAAGACAAACTCATATCAACTAAATCATTAACTTGCTGATGAAAACGACTCATTTTAACCCCATTTTCATGCCAACTTTCATCACCATGGTTAAGCCAAGTTTCATCGGTAATAATTGTAGTAGCTTCATAGTCAGTCTGTAGTGCAAGTTGAGCCAGCAGCCCTGCTCTACTCTGATGTTGATAACTATTTACACTGCCTTTAAAATGTACTTTAACCGCAATAAGGTTGTCACCTTCGGTTAATAAATCTTTAAGTTGCCAAGTATCATAGGACTGATGATGGGGAGCGCTTCTTGCCGGGCCTCGCGCAATATAAACGCCGTTAACATATAACTGATAGACACTCGATGCACTGATATTCAAAGTAGCATTGATAGGTTTTCCTTTAATCTCAAAGTTACGCCTAAATAACTGCATTGAGTTATCGTTTTTACCCCAGAGCCATTTTGCTCGCCAGTGGAAGTCACTATTTTGAATGATAGGTAATTTACTTTCTACAGTAGTATTTTCGCCCGTGGTCTTTTTGCCCGTAGGTATGGCTTCCTTGGCTTGGATTGCCCCACAATTAATTACGAATAACACATAACAAAACACTTTCAACCTAACCATCAACAATGACACCTTTAAGAAATATTTAATCTTGCATCTGTATTCAGAGTTATATACAGTAACATTAATTTAATGGGAACGTTACCCCCTTTCGAATTTAAGGATTTTCACGTTAAAAATGACACTTTTAGAAAGAAATAACCTAAAGAGGCATAGCGATGTATACCCACTTAGTCATGTGGCGTTTGAAAGATAACGCTAATGGAATGAACAAAGAGCTGTTAGCAAATACTGTAAAAGCAAAGCTAGATTCACTACCCAACATTATTAATGAAATAACTCATTTTGAAGTGGGTATTAACATTGGAAGTTATGGCGCATCATTTTTTGATGTCGGTTTAGTTTCAACTTTTGCCACCGAGTCAGACTTCAAAGCCTACTGTGTTTACCCTGAGCACGACAAGATAGTCGCTTATATTCAATCCGTCACTGATGATGAACAAATTGTCGATTTCTGACTGAAACATAAAGCTAAAAATAACTAATAATAATAACAGTAGGATAAAACATATGATTGACATGATATTCCCTCTATTACTGGTACTACTTGCTAGCGTGTTCCAAGGTACTTTTGGTTTAGGCATGAAATACACTAAACCGCTCGCTTGGGAAGCTTGGTGGCTTGTTCACACAACTATCGCAATGATTATATTCCCTTTAATTTGGGCAATATTGGTAGTCCCTGATTTATTTTCTGTTATTGCCTCATCACCTGTTGAGTCTATTCAAGATGGCGCTTTATATGGCTTTTTATGGGGCATAGGAGGCATCATGTTTGGCGTTTGTGTTTCCTATATTGGTGTCGCATTGACTATGGGCATAGTTATGGGATTAGCCGCATTAATGGGCTCGTTAATTCCATTATTATTACTTGAGAACTTTTCTGCTAACCCAGCCTTGCCATTTATATTAGTTGGTATGGCGTTAATGCTGGTAGCTGTTGCTATCGTTGCTAAAGCTGGTATCGGCAGAGATAAAGTACTCGCAGAGTCAGGTAAAGAAATTGCCGGAATTCAAACGGGTGCGGCCTTCAAAAAAGGTCTAATGATAGCAATAGCCTGTGGTATTTTATCATCACTGTTAAATGTAGGCTTTTCAGCGACAGAAGCAATTGGTGCTGCAGCAGAAGAAGCCGGCACTATTACCCGAAACACAGCACTTGCTCGTTGGGTAGTTGTTCTGATTGGTGCTTATGCAATGAATGCTGGTTTTGCTATTTTCTTATTATTCAAAAATAATTCTTGGGGTTCTTTTACGGTAGCCAACTCATCAAAAGCCTATAAATGGGCTATTATCGCAGGGTTGTTATGGTTTGCCGCTTTAGGTGTCTATGGGCAAGGTGCAGCATTAATGGGTAGTATTGGACCTGTGATCGGTTGGCCTATGTTGCTTGGTTTAGCGCTGATTATTTCGACCGTTATAGGTATTTACACTGGCGAATGGAAAGGAGCTGATGGTCCTTTTAAAACCATGAAAACAGGTATTATCATATTAATAGGCGCCATTTGTTTGTTGGGTTATTCAAACTCAATTCCAAAAGAAACAAGCGCGAGTATGCATATTGAAAGCTCACCAAAAGAAATATGTCGTAATGCCTAAATGTGATCACACATGAAAATTGAATGTATTAAAACCCACCATTTGCGGTGTCACTTAGAGAAACCTTTTGGTTTCTCTCAATGGACATATGACCAGCGTAATGTGTTAGTTATAGAAATTATCACAGATACAGGTATTTCAGGTTGGGGTGAGTGTTATGGACCTGCCGATGTCACCCAATCAGCAGTGAGTAACTTTTACGCCCCTCGAATTATTGGTTTAGATGCCTTGGCAACTGATGTTGTTTGGCAGCATATGTGGCGCTCTTCATTAGATTTTGCCCGTGGCGGCATTATGATGGGCGCGATGTCTGGTATTGATATGGCACTTTGGGATGTTAAAGGGAAAGCGTTAGGTCTCAGCGTTAGTGAATTAATGGGCGGGCGTTATCGAGATGTTGTTCCTTGTTACGCGACAGGAATGTATTTTCAAGATCTTCCCGAAGATGAATTATTGCCCTTATTGATAAAAGAAGCTAAAGGCTATGCCAACGAAGGCTTTGCTGCGATGAAAATAAAAGTTGGAAAAAACCCTAACTTTGATGAGCAATTAATCATTGCAATGCGAAAAACTCTGCCTACAACCCAGCTAATGGCTGACTCAAATCATGCTTATGACTTACCTGAAGCAATTAAAATTGGGCGAGTGCTAGATAAACAAAACTATGCGTGGTTTGAAGAACCTCTTTCACCAGAGCATGGAAACCTATTTAAACAACTTCACGAAAAGTTAGACCTTACAATTGCTACCGGAGAATGCGAGCAAACACGTTTTGGTTTCATGAAGTTAATAGAGTCAGGTGGGGTAAGCTTATTACAGCCTGATTTAGCCTATTGTGGCGGTCCCAGTGAAGCTTTAAAAATTAGAACGCTTGCCTCAGCTAATGGCATCAACTGTATTCCACATGTTTGGGGCACTATGCTAAATTTTGCTGCCGCAACTCATTTTTTAGCCAGTGCATATCATGAACCTGGCCGAGCCGAACCCAAACAACTTTTTTTAGAATACGACCGAACTGAAAATCCTCTAAGGGATGAGTTATATAACGTTGCTGTAGATGTACAAGATGGGTCTGCAATAGTCCCTACCACACCAGGTTTAGGGGTGGAAATTGACATACAGGCAATGAAGCAATTTGACATAAATAAGACGGAAACACGATGAGCACACTCAATACTGACATACAGAACTTTAAGATGTTGATCAACGGTGAATTGACCAGTGAAAAAGAAACAATTGATGTTATTAACCCAGCAACAGAGCAAGTGATTGCAAGGGTACCTCAAATTGAGCCAAAACATATTGATTATGCGTTAGAAAGTGCTGACAAAGCATTTAAAGTTTGGTCAAAAATGTCTCTTAGCATACGCAGTGAACTCATTCTTAAATACGCCAGTTTGCTTGAACAGCACAAAGATGAAATTGTTGATTTGTTAATTACTGAAACGGGAAAACCAGCAGATAACGCAGAGTATGACTTTGATATGCTAACCAACTGCTTACGTTTTTTTATTGAAGAAGCAAAGCGCATTGATCAACCCGTTATTGCTGATCCAAATGGTCGTTTTCTCAATTATATGATGCGTCAACCTTTAGGGGTTGTTGTTGGTTACCTCGCTTGGAATTTCCCGCTATTAAATTTAGGCTACAAATTAGGCCCAGTTCTAGCTTCTGGCTGTACCGCCATAATAAAGCCATCGCAATTAACGCCTTTAGCCACTCTTCGCTGCGCACAGCTTTCTATTGACGCTGGCATTCCTGCGGGTGTAATAAATGTAATTTCAGGTGACCGTTATGATATTACTGATCCACTATTAACCTCTGATAAAACGAGTCTATTTACCATGATAGGCTCAACAAAGTCCGGTGTTGAAACAATGAAAACAGCCTGTAGTAATATTAAACATTTTTCTGTTGAACTTGGTGGTAACTCCCCTGTTATCGTTTATGACGATGCTGATGTAACTAAAGCAGCTCAAAGCATTATTGATTTAAAATTCGCTAACTCAGGCCAAGTATGTGTTTCACCGAATCGCTGTTTTGTGCATGAATCAGTGTACGAGCAATTTATTGAACAAGCCAAAATGCACACCCAAGGAATTGTACTTGGAACAGGTCGAGAAGAAGGACGCTTAATGGGACCTATGCTCACCGCTCAAGCACGCGATAGAGTCCTAGCAGAAATAGATAAAGCTTTAACTAATGGTGCAAGCCTGATAATTGGCGGTAACCTACCTGTAAGCCATCCTACTGGCTATTATTTAGAACCGACCATTTTAGCTGACGTCAATCCTAATATGTCACTAGCTTGTGATGAAATTTTTGGCCCTGTATTACCTGTGATCAAATTTAGCGATAAAGATGATGTTATTGCAATGGCAAATGATACCGAATACGGCTTAGCTGCGTATGTTTACACCACAAACTTACAACGTGGTTTACAAGCAGCACAACAAATTCAAGCCGGAAGCGTGTGCATTAATGAAGTACATTATGATGTATCTCTACCGCATGGTGGGTTAAAACAAAGTGGTGTAGGTAAAGATTGCTCTCACTATAGTTTAGAAGAATATATGACGTTAAAGCGTGTCTCGGTACTTGTAAATGATTAAAATAATACACTTCGAAGGAATAAATCCTGTGAAAACTTTTATAAGAACGCTTTCGTGTTTATTACTCACTTTTGTCTTTAATACCAGTATTTACGCACAACAAAAACATTCTAATACCCAATCACTTGATGGTAATTGGCAAATTATCTTCGATAAAGAAAATGTTTCTAGAAAACATAAACTGTATAAAAATATAAATTTTTTAGCACAGACTAATATTCAGAATATTCAAGTCCCCAGTGTCTGGGAATTAGAAGAGAAAGATTATGAAGGTGTTGCTGTTTATCGACGTACATTTAATGCACCTAAGAATTGGCAAGATAAAATCACCCATGTGTCATTTGATGCAGTAAATTATCGCGCAGAAGTCTACCTAAATGATCACGTTGTCGGTGTTCATGAAGGTGGTTTTACTCCGTTTAGTTTCCGTATTGATTCAATGCTGAATTTCGATAAAGAAAATGTCATCACCTTACGAGTACTCGGCCCGATTTTATTAGATACAGATAAAGTGATTGATGGTATTGGCGCAATGGAAACACCACAATGGCGTGGTGGAATTAGCGGTGGTATATGGCAATCAGTACGTTTAATTTCTACTGAGAAAAACTATATTAAAGATATATATATTGAACCAAATTACAAAACTAGCCAAGCTAAAGTAACTGTATCTAGCACCAATTTTGGTGAATTTTCTAGTCAAGACAATGTTAGTTTCAAGATAACTGACGTATCAACAAATAAAGTCGTTGTTAGCAAGAAAATAAGTCATGAATTTCAAGCAGGACAAAACCAATTCATTGAAAATATTATCATTCCCAATGCTAAAGCTTGGTCTCCTGAC
>Ga0209291_1001435_pt1 | contig 21201 bp, 17 predicted proteins | sample GOMGulsemesocosm_FD_184633 | JGI IMG/M metagenome (GOLD analysis project Ga0209291, IMG submission 184633) | Methane-oxidizing microbial communities from mesocosms in the Gulf of Mexico - GOM9B Gulf of Mexico (SPAdes) (version 2) | ecosystem: Environmental > Aquatic > Marine > Cold seeps...
AATCTTGCAAAACTAATCAATCCAAACTGTATAATTTTTTGTTCAACTTAAGCTGTTAAAAGTTTGCTATAAGTGAATAAATAATTGTACAGATTGGTTAATTTAAGAAAATATACTTTAACTATAAAGGAACATTTATGTTCAATACTGTTACAAAAACATTTGAATTCGGTCAACATACCGTAACTTTAGAAACGGGTGCAATCGCTCGTCAAGCAACTTGTGCTGTTATGGCTAGCATGGACGATACTTGCGTACTCGTGTCTGTTGTTGGTAAGAAAGAAGCTAAGCCAGGTCAAGATTTTTTCCCATTAACGGTTAACTACCAAGAGCGTACATACGCTGCAGGTAAAATTCCAGGTGGTTTCTTTAAACGCGAAGGCCGTCCTTCAGAAGAAGAAACATTAATCTGTCGATTAATTGACCGTCCAATTCGTCCTTTATTCCCTGAAGGGTTTACTAACGAAGTTCAGGTTGTTATTACCGTTGTTTCTGCTAACCCAGAAATCGCCCCTGATATCATCTCTTTATTAGGTACTTCTGCTGCATTAGCTATTTCAGGTATGCCTTTTAGTGGTCCTGTTGGCGCTGCACGTGTTGGTTATACTGACGGTAAGTACATTCTTAACCCATTACAATCTGAATTAGCTACGTCGCAATTAGACCTAGTTGTTTCGGGTACAGATTCTGCTGTATTAATGGTTGAGTCAGAAGCTGACGTTTTATCTGAAGAAGTTATGCTTGGCGCAGTTATGTACGGTCATGAACAAATGCAAACTGCTATTACTGCAATTAGCGAAATGGCTGCAGAAGTTAATAATCCTAAATGGGATTGGGTTGCTCCAGTTAAGAATGCTGAACTTATCACTAAAATAGCTGAACTTGCTACAGATAAAGTAAACGAAGCATATCAAATTACTGAAAAAGCAGTTCGTTATGAAAAAATTGCTGAAATCCGCAATGGTGTTGTTGAAGCATTATTAGCAGAAGATGCAGAACTGAATGTTGGCGAAGCAAAAGATTTATTCCACGACTTAGAAAAAACGGTTGTTCGTGGCCGTATTACACAGGGCTCTCCACGTATTGATGGCCGTGATCCTGAGTCAATTCGTGCACTAGACGTAATGACTGGTGTATTACCAAGAACTCACGGTTCTGCAGTATTTACTCGTGGTGAAACTCAAGCATTAGTTACTGCTACTCTTGGTACGCAACGTGACGCACAACGTCTTGATACTATCATGGGCGAGAAAACTGACGCATTTATGCTTCATTATAACTTCCCTCCATACTGTGTTGGCGAAACTGGTTTTGTTGGTTCTCCTAAGCGTCGCGAAATCGGCCATGGTCGTTTAGCAAAACGTGGCATGTTAGCTGTAATGCCTTCTGTTGAAGAGTTCCCGTACGCAGTACGTGTTGTTTCTGAAATAACGGAATCAAATGGTTCATCTTCAATGGCATCAGTTTGTGGTACTTCATTAGCATTAATGGATGCTGGTGTACCAATTAAAGCTTCTGTTGCTGGTATTGCGATGGGTCTAGTTAAAGAAGGCGACGACTTTGTTGTTCTTTCGGATATCTTAGGTGATGAAGATCACTTAGGCGACATGGACTTTAAAGTTGCAGGTACTACTGGTGGTATTACAGCACTTCAAATGGATATTAAAATTGAAGGTATCACACAAGAAATCATGCAACTTGCTTTAAACCAAGCAAAAGCTGCACGTACTCATATCTTATCTGTAATGGATGAAGCAATCTCTGGTCACCGTGATGATATTTCACAGTTTGCACCACGTATTCATACGATTAAAGTTAGCCAAGATAAAATCCGTGACATTATTGGTAAAGGTGGCGCAACTATCCGTATGCTTACAGAAGAGACGGGTACGACTATTGAAATTGATGACGACGGTACAGTTAAAATTGCAGCAACAAATGGCGAACAAGCTGAAGATGCAATTAACCGCATTAAAGCATTAACCGCAGAAATTGAAGTAGGTACTATTTACCAAGGTAAAGTTGTACGTATCGTAGATTTCGGCGCGTTTGTTAACGTACTTCCAGGTAAAGATGGTTTAGTTCACATCTCTCAAATCTCTGAAGAGCGTGTTAATGCCGTTAGCGATGTATTAACAGAAGGTCAAGAAGTTACTGTTAAAGTACTTGAAGTTGACCGTCAAGGCCGTGTTCGTTTAAGTATTAAAGAAGCTGCTGAGAAAAAAGACGCACCTGTAGCCGACACTGCTGAATAGCATACTTAAAAAGTTACATAAAAAGGGAGCCTGATGGCTCCCTTTTTTATATACTGAAATTAAGTTAATAAAAATATTTCATTAGGTGCCTAATTCTGTGAATAGATTCTTTACAATAGTTTTTGTCTTCACTATTTCCGCAATGCAAGGCTGTGCAAGTCATCAGCGAGAACCAGCGTCCATAGCAATGAATCAACTGATCATTGCAGAGCCTCTGGAGATTAATTATAAAAGTGAAATAGCCATTGCACGTTTAACTGACGTTATACAACGAGCAGAGATAACAGACTTACAACGAGCAGAGCTTTATTATGATCGTGGTGTTATATACGACAGTGTTGGCTTACGTTCTTTAGCCCGTCTTGATTTCAATAGGGCATTGCGCTTAAAACCAGATTTTGTAGATGCATATAATTTTTTAGGAATTCATTACACACAATTACAAGAATTTAACCAAGCTTATGAAGCATTTGATTCTGCAATAGATTTGGCTCCTGATCATGAATACGCCTATCTTAATCGTGGTATTGCATTATATTATGGCGGCCGATCAGAACTGTCTATCGATGATTTTAATACTTTTTACCAACGGAAAAAAAGCGATCCATATAGAATTTTATGGTTATATTTAGCTGAATCTGCAACAAAGAGTATCGATGCTCAAACATCATTAAAGCATTACTCATCGCTTGTAGATAATAATATTTGGGCTAAGAAAATCATTCAATTATACCTTGGAGAAATTTCCCATCAACAATTTGTAAGTCAGTTAGCAATGGGGGTTAATTCGAAGAAGGGCTTGAGTGAACGATTGTGTGAGGCGTATTTCTATTTAGGTAAATATTACCAATTAAAGGGACAAAATAAGTCTGCGGCTAACTTTTTTAAATTGGCGTTGAGTACTAATGTTTACGAATTTGTAGAACACAGATACGCTAAACTTGAATTAGATTTAATGAGGCAAGAACTCGTAAAAGTAGCTAAGTCATCTTAAAATTTTTTACAAACAATGTATGTGCAGTAAATAGATGAAAGTAAGAGTCAGTTTACTTATGTTGAGCTTATTGATCTTTGTATCAATAAGCTCTTTTTTATGGGGATACTCGTTAATTAAGGCCGTTGAAAATGGTTATGCGAGTAAGAATCAGCTTAATTATGTCAGTTATGTCGGCTTAACAACCTTTTTATATAAACGATTGGATACCTATACAGTAGACGACGCAAGGTGGAAGAATACAGCTAAAGTACTTGCTAAAACTGATGGCGAAATTTCATTCCAATTAGCGAAATACTATATATCTAAAAATGAGGGAAATAAGAAACATCATCGGAATATTGAGCTTTGGCTTCTTCAAGCTGTTCGATTAAAACATCATAAAGCTAGAATTCTATTGGCAAAAATTTATGTCGATGACAAGAAATTAGTAGCAGCAAAAAAGTTATTGTTACCGATACAATCGCAAGCGATGGCATTGAAAATTTTAATTGAAATATCAATGCTAGACAACGGAGATAACGAATTAGAGGATTATGTAAAACAGTTTAAGACGTTAAGTTTATTAAATACAAATGACGAGCTACAGGCCTTTTACCAAAAGCTGAAGAACTACCACATTATACAAAGCCCACATAAAGAGCCTAAAAATAATTGTTTAGCGACGATAGCGCCATTTGCTACTAATTTAAGTAACCTCGCTTATTTCGACAAGCTCATATCATCAGATAAATTAGCATCATTAAGGCCTTACCTTTGCTTTTCATCAGTAAAATACATCAGTAAAAAAGAACTTGATTGCCAGCATTTTGGAAATGAAGCTATTCGCTGTAGGGAGTCTATTTGGAAAAATAAAAACTTACCCTACAATAATCGCTTTGTTGCAGTACTTGTTGAAAGCGGTGGGGCAAACGTTAACTCTGGTATTTTATATATCGATAGCCATGATAATGTTGAGGTCTTCTTTCATGAACTCGCTCACTTATTGGGCTTTATTGATGAGTACGCTTTGCCAAAGAATCACTCTCGTTGCTCTGCTGTTCAAAATTCAACGTTCTCTCATAATATTGCCGTGTTACCACGTTTCTATAAAGGCACAAGAGACATCGTTCGCCAACAAATACTAAAGGAAATACCTTGGGCTAAATATATAGCTAATAATACTCCGATAGTAAGTGAAACGGAGCAAGGTTGGCGGTTAGGCACAATTAGCGATAGAGATGAGACGATAGGTGTTTTTGCTGCTGAAACCTGTAGTGAACAGTTATATGTTGCAGTTAAACCTCTAAATAAGCGAACAGCAATGCGATATTACGAAGAAGTATTTCCAGCTTTATATCATCAGTTGTTGTCCGATAACCCAGAAAAATTTTTAATGCCAAATTATCAACAGAATGTTTTAGACGCATTAGAGTAAAAAAATAACGCTTACGCGTTATTTTTACTAAGGGGAGTTTGCAATAATTACTCTTGGACTAAGAGGATAGTAACTAAATCTTCCTTCTCTACTTTAGATCTGCTGATAGTTTCGAGTTCGTCTTGTTCAGTGCTTAACTTTGTATTTACAGCAGTAACGTTTACCGGTGTGGTTTTAACTTTTGCTATTGGCCACATAGTATTGTTATTAAGAGTATTAGATTGTTCATTTAGTTTAATTTCTATCTCTTCAGTTTTTAATGTTGCTAAACTTTCTGCTTTAGCCTTAGATTTATTATTTGCTTTAATGAACCATGAAAATAATTTCATACAACGTAACCTTTATTTTCTTCACTATTTCATTCTAGTCTAGAATTTGTAAATCACCTAGTTTATTGGACCATTGTCTAAATAAATAAACTAGCTGTTTGATTATTTTAAAGATCTGATATTTATTCAATGTAAGGTATAATTGTGTCTGCAATATAATCTTTTGACGTAATCTATTTTCATGAATAAATTCAACATCAACGAATTCCGAGAACATTTCCCTCTATTGAGTAAACAAGTTAATAGCTTACCTTTGGTTTATTTTGATAATGGAGCAACCACGCAAAAACCGTCCATAGTCATTGATACGGAAGCCGAGGTTTATGAAAAACACAATGCAAATGTACATCGGGCATCTCATGCATTAAGTGCTAAAGCGACATTTTTATTTGAGCAAGCAAGAGTTGAAGTTCAGCGATTTATTCAAGCAAAACATTTAGAAGAAGTCATTTGGACGTCAGGCACCACTGCCGGTATAAACTTAATTGCGCAAAGTTGGGGACAGAATAATTTACAAGCTGGAGATGAAATATTATTAAGCTACGCTGAGCATCACGCTAATATTGTTCCTTGGCAAATGGTTGCAGAAAAAACGGGAGCAATCATTAACGTTTTACCTTTAAACCCTCGCGGTATTATTGATGACGAATTATTAGAAAACTATTTTAGTGATAAAACAAAAATTGTGAGTTTTTCTCATATCTCTAATGTCATTGGTAAAATTAACCCAATAGAAAAAATAATTGCTTTAGCTAAAAAATATAATGCCATTACAGTTGTTGATGGAGCTCAAGCTTGTGCCCACGTGTCACTTGATATGCAATCGTTAGGTTGTGATTTTTATTTGTTTTCAGCACATAAAATGTACGGCCCTACGGGAGTTGGTGTGTTATATGGCCGTCGCGAATTACTCAATACTATGCCTCCATATCAAGGGGGTGGTGAAATGATTAAAAAAGTAAGCTTTTCGGGGACATCATTTAATGACCTGCCATTTAAATTTGAAGCAGGAACTCCAAATTATGCAGGTGTTATTGCTTTTTCAGCTTGCATTAAGTTTATTAATTTATTTACCTTAACTGCACTCGCCCAATATGAGCAATTGCTGACAAAATACTGTTATGAACAATTGGAAAGAATTAAGTCATTAAAGTTCGTAGTGGAAAAACAGCCTGATGTTGGCGTTATTTCATTTACGCTCGAAGGATCACACAATCATGATATTGCTAGTGGTTTAGACGCAAAGGGAATTGCCATTAGAAGCGGACATCATTGTGCTATGCCATTAATGGATTATTTACAATTAACCGGCTGCATTCGAGTTTCATTAGCCGCCTATAATACTTTTGACGAAGTTGATTTTTTCATAGAACAGCTTAATTCACTGATAAATAACCCTGCTCTAAGTTCAGTTGGTGCCGCTAACAGGCAAGCTGAAATTAAAAATCTCTCAACAGTCAACGAAACAGTTAATGAGATGGCAATGATTGAGCGATTCAAGCAGTTAAAAGGCTGGGATACACGTCATCGAGAAATAATGTTACTGGGTAAAACATTAGTCAGAATGGATAGAACGTTGAGAAATGATGGTTTATTAATCCAAGGATGTGAAAGCCATGCTTGGTTATGTGCGACTAAAAACAGTGAGGATAGGTTTGTTTTTAGCTGTGACAGTGATGCAAAAGTGATAAGAGGCCTAATGGTGATTATTTTAGCGGCATTTCAAGAACGCACAGCTAACGAAATTTTAGCGTTTGATTATCAGGCATATTTCGTAGAACTCGGTTTATTACAGCATTTGAGTCCGTCTCGCAGCAATGGTGTGCAAGCCATAATTGAAAAAATAAAGACCATAGCGAGTAACGATTAAGGCATATGTTTCAATAAATACTTTTTAATGGCACGGCTCGTTGCAAAGAAAGCAAAACTTGCCGTTACATGTGTAACTGCACCAAAACCTGAGCTGCAATCTAGTCTAACTGCTCCGTCTTGTGTTTTTTTAGCATGACAAACATTTCCTTCATCATCTGGGTACACGAGTTGCTCGGTAGAGAATACAGCATCAATGGAAAATTTACGTTTATTGCTAGTTTTCGCATCAGCTTTAGGAAAATTGAATTCACGGCGAAGTTGGTTTTTTACCTTTGCTAATAAAGGATCTTGATAAGTTTGGCTTAAATCACACATTTCAATTTTACTCGGATCTGTCTGACCACCCGCACCGCCAATAGTAATTATTGGTAATTTATTGCGTTTACAATGAGCGATAATTGCCGTTTTTATTTTTACTGAATCAATAGCATCAATAACATAGTCAAAGTCTCTGCTCATGAGATCTCGTAAATTATCTAAAGTAACAAAATCTTCAATAACATTAACCTGACAATCAGGATTGATTTGCTTAATTCGCTCAGCCATCACATCCACTTTACTTTCGCCGATAGTTTGGCTTAGTGCATGTATTTGTCTATTTATATTCGTTGTACAAATATCATCAAGATCAATTAATGTTATTGCACCAATACCTGTTCTCGCTAAAGACTCTGCTGCCCAAGAACCCACGCCACCGATGCCAATCACACAAAAGTGTGCCTTCTCTAATAATGTCGCACCAGCAGTACCATAAAGACGAGCAATACCACCAAACCTCATTTGATATTCAGACATAACATTTCTTTAGCTTGTAAAATTTTGCGTATTATAGTGGTGAAAAATGCCAATTCCAATAAGTTTCTTACTTATCACCCTGGTTTAAAAAGTGGCTATAGTTCATTCAAACCACAGATCAGTTCTGAGCAGGAACTCGCTTAATAGGCCTGCTATTAATGATGAAGACAACAAATCCCGTATCGAATTAAGCATTTTTTATTTTTATTACTCTTTTGTATCCTAGTTATCTGTTTTTGGTATTTATTTAACGTATTCTCAATATAAATTGTAGAAATTGTCAACAGTATGAAAATACTCGGTAAGACCACATAATTGATAAAAATACTCGTTTCTAAAACAAAAGGCGCAATTGAAAAGACAATAAGTAAGCCAATAATAGCGACTCGGTGAGCAATATTGAGTACAAAGAGTAATGAATACATGTGCTTTTTCCTTAAAGGTGTATGAGATACAAATAATAAACGAATGATATGGATAATTTTAACGCTTGCATAAGAAACTTACAGGTGGCATATTTGACATTATACATGCGTAATGTGCCACCGTAGATTTTGAGAGTCAAATGAAAATACTTGTTCTAGCCACTAATAAATGCGTTATTTCAGCGCTTTACGGCATTTTAGATGTTATATTTGCAGCTAATTATTGTGCAAGAGAACGATATGGTAATGGCATAAAAGACACCTTAGATTGCCAGATTGTAACTATAGATAACAAACCCGTTGTTGGTTATAACGGTATTCAAGTTATGCCAACACAATTGCTTAATCAGGAGACTGTTCCTGATATTATTGTTGTTTCATCCTCGGTTAAGCCGGTACTTGATTGTTGTGCTGACTCGGTAAACATTGAACAAAAAGAACTCGTTGAACCCTGGCTTAAATATTGTCATCAACAGGGAACGACAATTACCAGTTATTGTACTGGCAGTTTTCTACTTGCAGAATGTGGTTTGCTTGCAAAGAAAAGTGCAACTACCCATTGGCGTAGTGCTGATCTTTTTAGAAAACTTTATCCATTTGTACATCTTGATAGCGACCAATTGATTGTAGATAATGGCGATGTTATTTGCTCTGGCGGTGCTATGGCATACATAGACTTAGCTCTATATCTCATTGAAAAATCTATAGGCAGAGAAGTCGCTACTGATTGTGCTAAATTAATGGTTTTTGATCCTGTCAGACATAAACAATCTCCCTATGTTTCATTTCAAAGTCAAAAAGAGCACGAGGATCAAGCTGTTTTAAAAGCACAAGAATGGCTTGAAGGGCATTTCAAGCAAAGCATTTCAATTGAAAAGTTAGCTGAATATGTAGGGTTAGGCTCTAGAACTTTTAAGCGACGATTTAAGCTAGCTACTAGCGAAACACCTATCAGTTACCTGCAACGTATCAGGGTTGAGCATGTAAAAATGAAACTGGAAAGTAGTACTGACCCTATCAATAAAATTATTTGGTCTGCGGGTTATGAAGATATAAGTAGTTTCAGACAATTATTTAAAAAATTTACCGGTATCACGCCAAAAGAATACCGCCTGAAATTTGCATAAAAGCTCTATTTTCTGATTTTTAACTAGTTGTTTTATTTGTGTATTTTTTATGTGAATAACCATTATTTAAACTTGGTATAATGGTTGTTTTTTATACGATCTGTCGAATTTAAAACAAATAGTCAATTTTTAACACCAATTATATAAACTTTATATGTCAAATTTAGTTCAATTAATTGAGCCATTATAGTTTTAGGATTACTAATACAACGACACGAATACTACGTTAATTAGTCATTTCCTCATTTTGGGATGAGGTAAATTAAACCCTCCTTTTGTAAAATTGATAATAAAATACCTGACAAACTATATGCTTTTCATTTGTGATATTGACGATAAAAAAGTGAGTTGCTTAAATAATGAAATTGAATATTTAATATATTCTACGCAATAAAAAAGGTAGCGAACGCTACCTTTTAGTGAGTTGAAATATTAAAAAATAAGCTTATCTATTTTTTAATGGTATAAACTCACGATTGATTTCACCAATGTAATTTTGACGAGGACGACCAATTTTTTGACCTGCCTGACCTAACATTTCATCCCAGTGAGAAATCCAACCTACCGTGCGAGACATTGCAAATATCACTGTAAACATATTGGTAGGAATACCGATAGCTTTCAAAATGATACCTGAATAAAAGTCTACATTCGGGTAAAGTTTTTTCTCGATAAAATAAGAGTCTTCAAGTGCGACTTTCTCAAGCGCCATTGCAACATCTAAAAGAGGATCTTGAATACCTAATTCTTTCAATACTTCGTGACATGTTTCACGCATTACGGTTGCGCGTGGATCAAAGTTTTTGTAAACACGATGTCCAAAGCCCATTAAGCGAAATGAATCACTCTTATCTTTAGCACGGGCAACAAATTCGTCAACACGGTCTAAACTACCAATTTCTTCAAGCATTGTTAAACAAGCTTCGTTAGCGCCGCCATGTGCAGGGCCCCATAAAGATGCAACGCCTGCAGCAATACATGCATAAGGGTTTGCGCCAGAAGAACCCGCTAAACGTACTGTTGACGTTGAAGCATTTTGTTCGTGATCGGCATGTAATGTAAATATTCTGTCCATTGCGCGAGCAACTGTAGGGCTAACTACATACTCTTCAGCAGGTACAGAGAACATCATATGTAAGAAGTTTTCTGCATAGCTTAAATCATTACGCGGGTATACGAACGGCTGTCCGATACTGTATTTGTAAGCCATTGCTGAAATGGTTGGCATTTTCGCGATTAAACGATGTGCGCTGCGCGTACGTTGAGTTGGATCTTCAATGTCTAAATCACTATGGTAAAATGAAGATAAAGCACCAACAACACCACACACCATCGCCATAGGATGCGCGTCAGGTAAGAAACCTTGGAAAAAGTGAGCTAATTTCTCATGTACCATTGTATGGTTGGTAATAATCTTAGTGAATTCATCGTATTGTGCTTTTGTTGGCGCGTCGCCGTTTAACAATATATAACAAACTTCTAAGTAATCAGCCTGTTTTGCTAAGCTGTCGATTGGATAACCACGATGCTGCAAAACACCTTTGCCACCGTCAATAAAAGTAATAGCTGATTCACATGAAGCGGTTGCTAAGAAACCCGGGTCATAAGTGAAATAACCATAATTACCCAAAGTTCTGATGTCTATTACGTCGTTACCGGCGCTACCTGAAAGTATTGGTAAATCTGCAACTACGTTACCATCAATACTGAGAGTGGCTTTTGATTCAGCCATATGTTTAATCCCCTATAAATTATTTAATTCGCTTTTCTGATCAGCTTTTGAAAAGTTAATCAGTTTTTATGAATATAAAACTGCCCGTATTCTACTTCATTATACCCCCTCAAAGTCAAACCTATTGTTCCAACATTAGACTAAAGTCAAAGAATTGCTAAGATAGAACAAAAAATAGTCTAAAGCCTTTGAAATAAAGGTGAAATTGTCGCTTAAGAAAATTGTAATTAAAAATATTCAGCTATATAATCATGTTGATCTAATTTTTGTTTGTATATTATTTTATTAATTTACAAATATTGACTAAGATCGCTGGGGGATTGCTCAATTAATTGTAAGCATTATTTACTTTTTTATTGGGCAATAATAAAAAAAAGTTGAAGGCTCAAAGAGCTCTTTAGGCGCAATCGTGAAAAAACAACGTCCTGTAAACCTAGATCTGACTACAATCAAAATGCATCCTTCGGCAAACGCCTCGATATTGCACCGTGTTTCTGGTGTCATTATGGTATTTGCTATAGGTATTTTGTTGTGGACACTTTCGTTATCACTATCTTCTGCTGAGGGATTTGCTCATATTCAAGCATATCTTGATGGTTTCTTTTTCAAATTCATAATGTTTGGCATTATATCTGCTCTAACGTTCCATATATTAATGGGTGTTCGTCACTTGTTTATGGACTTAGGCCATTTTGAAGAATTAGCTTCAGGTAATACCAGTGCTAAATTCGCTATGGCACTTTGGTTTGTACTTACTGTCGTAGTAGGAGTTTGGTTATGGTAAATAACATTGCTACTGTAGGCCGAAATGGCGTACATGATTTTATTCTTATAAGAGCTAGCGCTATTGTCTTAACGTTATATACGTTATTAATCGCTGGCTTTTTTGTTGTTACCCCTGAAGTTACTTATGATGCATGGCATGGCTTTTTCGCCTTAATGTCAGTAAAAATAGCAACGTTACTTGCTATTTTATCACTTGTTATTCATGCGTGGATTGGTGTTTGGCAAGTATTGTCAGATTACATTAAACCAGCATTTTTGCGTGGGTCATTACAGTTTTTCTTTTCTGTTACTTTATTAGCTTACCTTGCGGCAGGCTTTTTAATTGTGTGGGGTGTATAAGTGAGCGTTCCAATTCGTGAATTTGACGCGATAGTTATTGGCGCCGGTGGTGCAGGTATGCGCGCCGCATTAGCTATTTCTGAATCAGGCAAGTCATGTGCTTTGATTTCAAAAGTTTTTCCTACTCGTTCTCATACAGTATCAGCTCAAGGTGGTATCACCGTTGCGCTAGGCAATGCTCATGAAGATCATTGGGAACAGCACATGTACGATACCGTTAAAGGTTCTGATTATATCGGTGACCAAGACGCAATCGAATACATGTGTAAAACTGGCCCTGAATCTATCATCGAACTAGAGAAAATGGGTTTACCTTTTTCTCGTACCGAAGAAGGTAAAATATACCAGCGTCCATTCGGTGGGCAGTCTAAAAATTTCGGTGGTGAACAAGCCGCTCGTACTGCTGCTGCCGCTGACCGAACAGGTCATGCGCTACTTCATTGTTTATACCAACAAAACGTTAAAAATAAAACTAACGTTTATTCAGAATGGTATGCACTAGATTTAGTTAAAAACAGTGACGGTGCTGTTGTCGGTACTACGGCAATATGTATTGAAACTGGTGAAGTTGTTTACTTTAAAGCTCGTGCTACAGTTCTTGCTACAGGTGGCGCAGGTCGTATCTTCGCTTCTACAACGAATGCTCACATCAATACGGGTGACGGTGTTGGTATGTCACTTCGTGCTGGCATTCAAATGCAAGATATGGAAATGTGGCAGTTCCACCCGACAGGAATCGCAGGTGCTGGTGTACTAGTTACTGAAGGTTGTCGTGGTGAAGGTGGTTACTTATTGAATAAAGATGGCGAACGTTTTATGGAACGTTATGCGCCAAATGCTAAAGATTTAGCCGGTCGTGATGTTGTTGCTCGTTCAATGATGACTGAAATTCGTGAAGGCCGCGGTCTTGACCATCCACAATTTGGTAAGCATATTCAATTGAAGCTTGATCATTTAGGCCGTGAAACGTTATACAAACGTTTACCAGGTGTATGTGATTTATCGAAAACATTTGCTCATATTGATCCAGCTGAAGCGCCAATTCCTGTTATTCCTACTTGTCATTACCAAATGGGTGGTGTTCCTTGTAACGTTAATGGTCAAGCACTTAATGTTGGCAGCGACGGTAAAGAAACTGTTGTTGAAGGGTTATTTGCTGTAGGTGAAATTGCATGTGTATCAGTACATGGAGCAAACCGTTTAGGCGGTAACTCATTACTTGATTTAGTGGTATTTGGCCGTGCAGCAGGTAATTTCTTAGGAACTTACTTAAACGAAACACAAAGTGGTAAAGATGCATCTGAATCTGATTTAGAAGCGTCGTTAGCTCGAACTAATCGTTGGGAATCGTCAACGACGGGTGAAGACCCTGTGCAAATTCGTAAAGACTTACAGCAATGTATGCAGATGAACTTCTCGGTTTTCCGTGAAGGCGAAGCGATGGCACAAGGCATGAAAGAATTAACTGAAATTCGTGAACGCCTAAAAGATGCTAAGTTAGACGATAAGTCTTCTGAATTTAACACTCAACGTATTGAATGTTTAGAATTAGATAACTTAATGGAAACTGCATTTTGTTCTGCTAAAGCTGCTAACTTCCGTACTGAATCTCGAGGAGCACATGCTCGTCAAGATTTCACTGAACGTGATGACGAGAACTGGTTATGCCATTCTATTTACACGCCAGAAACAGAAGATATGACCAAACGTTCTGTAAACATGAAACCTGTTCACCGTGAAGCTTTCCCTCCGAAAGCTCGTGTATACTAAGGAGCATTGCAATGAAACAAGTATTTTCGATTTATCGTTACAACCCAGATGTTGATAATGCCCCTTACATGAAAGACTATGAGCTCGACGTTCCTGAAGGGTCTGACATGATGGTGCTTGATGCCTTGATCTTATTAAAAGAGCAAGACTCATCATTATCGTTCCGTCGTTCTTGTCGTGAAGGTGTTTGTGGCTCAGACGGCTTAAACATGAATGGTAAAAATGGTTTAGCTTGTATTACGCCATTGTCTGATTTAAAAACTAAAGTTATTGTTTTACGTCCGCTTCCAGGCTTGCCTGTAGTGCGTGATTTAATTATTGATATGACTCAGTTTTATAATCAATATGAAAAAATTAAGCCATACTTAATTAATGATGGTAAAGAGCAACCAGCTCGTGAGCATTTACAATCCATTGAAGAACGTGAAAAATTAGACGGTCTTTACGAATGTATTTTATGTGCTTGTTGTTCTACATCTTGCCCGTCTTTCTGGTGGAACCCTGATAAATTTATTGGTCCTGCAGGTTTGTTACATGCTTATCGTTTTCTAATTGATAGCCGTGATACAGCAACAGAAGAACGTTTAGAAGATTTACAAGATGCATACAGCGTATTCCGCTGTCACGGCATTATGAACTGTGTTGATGTTTGTCCTAAAGGATTAAACCCAACGAAAGCGATCGGCCATATTAAGTCGATGTTAATTTCTCGAGCAGTTTAATATTCTATTAACTGATTTCATGGGGTATAACCTCCGTGAAATCAGTACTAATAAAATGGAATAGCATGACCTGATTTTTGAGTCGTTTATTTAGTTAAGTTAGAGTAATCTTACCAATTAGATAAGCATTTTTTTTATTGCTTTTATCCCATAAAGGAACAGGCAATGCCCGAAGGTACAATGAAGGCTTGGTTAGAGTCTTCCCATTTAAGTGGTGGTAACGCTACTTATATTGAAGAATTATACGAATCATATCTTGATAACTCGCAATCTGTTTCTACAGAATGGCGAGCTGTATTCCAACAACTTCCAAAAATTGAAGGTGCTGACTTAGAGTTTCGGCATTCTGAAATCCGCAACGAATTTAGAGAATTAGCCAAACAATCACACCAAACCGTCGTAGTTTCTGGTGGTGGTGATGCAAAACAAGTTAAAGTTTTACAGCTAATAAATGCTTTTCGTTTTCGCGGACATCAAAATGCAAACCTTGATCCATTAGGATTATGGAAAAGAGATAAAGTACGTGATTTGCAATTATCGCATCATGAACTCTCTGAAAATGATTTCGACAAAGAATATAATGTCGGCTCATTTGCAGTTGCTCAAGAAACGATGAAGTTAGGTGATTTATATAAATCACTAAAAGCAACGTATTGTGGCGCGATTGGCGCTGAATATATGCACATTACTTCAACCGATGAAAAGCGTTGGTTACAACAACGCCTTGAATCAGTGCAATCAAAAGCTGTACTTACAACGGCTGAAAAAGAAGAAATTCTTAAAGGTTTGATTGCCGCAGATGGTCTCGAAAAGTATCTAGGAGCTAAGTTTCCTGGTGCTAAACGTTTCTCACTAGAAGGTGGTGATGCGTTAGTACCTATGCTAAAAGAATTAATTTCTCGCGCAGGTGCACAAGGCTCTAAAGAAGTTGTTATAGGGATGGCTCACCGTGGTCGTTTAAATGTATTGATTAACGTGATGGGTAAAAACCCTTCTAAGTTGTTCGATGAATTTGGCGGCAAGCATGATGAAATTTTATCTTCAGGTGATGTTAAATACCACCAAGGTTATTCATCTGATTTTGTAACACCAGGCGGTAATGTTCATTTAGCCTTGGCGTTTAACCCATCACATCTCGAGATTGTTAACCCAGTAGTCATAGGTTCTGTACGTGCTCGTCAAGACAGACGTGGTGATGACATTGGCGATACTGTTTTGCCAATTACCATTCATGGTGATTCAGCAATTGCAGGCCAAGGTGTTGTTCAAGAAACCTTTAATATGTCGCAAGCACGCGCATTTAAAGTCGGTGGTACTATTCGACTTGTGATCAATAACCAAGTTGGTTTTACCACTTCTAATGCAGAAGATACTCGCTCAGGTGAATATTGTACTGATATCGCGAAAATGGTTTCTGCACCAATATTGCATGTTAATGGTGACGATCCTGAAGCGGTTATTTTAGCGACACAAATTGCGTTAGATTACCGTAACGAATTTAAGCGTGATGTTGTTATTGATCTAGTTTGTTATCGCCGTCATGGCCATAATGAAGCTGATGAACCTAGCGCAACACAGCCGTTGATGTACAAAAAAGTTAAAAAACATCCGACACCTCGTCAACTTTATGCTGACAAGCTAAATGCCGAAGGCTCGATTAACAAGGCCAAGTCAGATGAACTTGCTGCTTATTATCGTAAGTTGCTCGACGAAGGTCAGTGTACTGTCGAACAATGGCGTCCAATGACAGAACATTCTGTTGACTGGAGTCCATTCATCGGTCACGACTGGGATGATGACTACGAAAAAGAAATTTCAATTGCTAAGTTAAAAGAATTAGCCGGGAAAATTTCTACTTACCCTGATAACCATCCTGTACATGGCCGAGTTAAAAAGCTTTATGATGATCGTGTTAAAATGGCATCAGGTGAAAAACTACTCGATTGGGGCATGGCGGAAAATTTAGCCTATGCATCAATTGTTGACCTAGGCCAGCGTGTTCGTATTACCGGACAAGACTCAGGTCGTGGTACTTTCTTTCATCGTCATGCTGTATTGCATAACCAAGAAGATGCAAGTAAATATTTACCATTACAAGATATTCGTGAAGGTCAGGGCCCGTTTGACGTACATGACTCAGTGCTTTCTGAAGTTTCAGTACTTGCCTTTGAGTACGGTTACACCACAGCAGAGCCTGCAGGTTTAACCATATGGGAAGCCCAATTTGGTGATTTCGCTAACTGTGCACAAGTAGTATTTGATCAATTTATCAGTTCAGGTGAGCAAAAGTGGGGCCGTTTATGTGGCTTAACGATGCTATTACCACATGGCTATGAAGGTCAAGGTCCAGAGCATTCATCAGGTCGTCTTGAACGCTTCTTACAATTGTGTGCTGATCACAACATGCAAGTTTGTGTACCATCAACACCTGCGCAAGTATTTAATATGCTTCGTCGCCAAGTGGTTCGTCCTATGCGTCGTCCATTAGTTGTAATGTCACCGAAATCATTATTGCGCCATCCACTAGCTGTTTCTTCATTAGAAGAAATGTCGACGGGTGTTTTCCATAATGTTATTGGCGAAATTGATGATATCGACCCTAAAAAAGTGGAACGTGTCGTTTTTTGTAGTGGCAAAGTTTATTACGAATTATTAGACCAGCGTCGTAAGAATGAGCAAGATAATGTTGTTATCATTCGTATCGAGCAGCTATATCCATTCCCAGAAGAAGAGCTTCAAGCAGAGTTGGCGAAATACCAACATGTTAAGCAATTCGTTTGGTGTCAGGAAGAACCGCAAAACCAAGGTGCATGGTATTGTTCACAGCATCATTTTAGAGCGGCAATCCCTAAAGGTACTTATTTGGCATATGCAGGCCGTAAGGCTTCAGCAGCACCAGCTGTTGGTTATATGTCAGTCCATGTAAAAGAACAACAAGCGCTAGTCAATGACGCGCTAACTGTTGAAGACTAGTGAGTAAGGAATAAAATAAATGACAACCGAAATTAAGGTTCCCGTTCTACCTGAATCAGTTGCTGATGCAACTGTAGCTACTTGGCATGTACAAGTAGGCGACAAAGTATCAAGAGATCAAAATCTTGTTGATATCGAAACTGACAAAGTTGTGCTTGAAGTTGTAGCGACCTCTGACGGAGTAATTACTGAAATCTCTCAAGCTGAAGGTGCTACGGTTTTAGGCGAGCAAGTCATTGCTATTCTATCTGAAGGTGGTGCACAAGCTCCTGCAGTGACAACTGCATCTGCTCCTGCTGCGACATCTGGTGCAAGCGCATCACAAGGTAAAGTTATCGATATTATCGTTCCTGTATTGCCTGAGTCAGTTGCCGATGCAACTGTCGCCTCATGGCATGTAGCGGAAGGCGATACCGTTACCGTTGACCAAAACTTGGTTGATATTGAAACTGATAAAGTTGTACTAGAAGTTGTGGCTCAAGACAGTGGTGTAATTGGTAAAATTATCCATGTTGAAGGTGATACAGTTCTTGGTTCGCAAGTTATTGGTCAGTTGAATGCAGGCGCAACAGCCGGTGCTCCAGCGGCAGCAGCTGAAGAAACAGTAAGTTCAGATGAACTTGCTAGCCCATCAGTTCGCCGTTTAATGACAGAAAAAGGCTTAACTGCTAATGATGTTGTTGGTACAGGCAAAGGTGGTCGAATTTCGAAAGAAGACGTTGAAGCTGCCGCTAATAAACCTGCTCCAGCTCCTGTGGCAAAAGCAGCCGCACCTGCTCCTGTAGCAGTTCAGGATTTAGGTGAACGTACACAGAAACGTGTACCGATGACACGTTTACGCAAAACAATCGCTAAACGTTTATTAGAAGCGAAAAATTCAACAGCCATGTTAACAACGTTTAACGAAGTTAACATGAAGCCAATTATGGATCTTCGTAAGCAATATAAAGACTTATTCGAGAAAACTCACGATACTCGTTTAGGCTTTATGTCTTTCTATGTTAAAGCTGTTACAGAAGCACTTAAACGTTTTCCAGCGGTAAATGCATCAATTGATGGTGACGATATTGTTTATCATAACTTCTTCGATATCTCGATTGCAGTATCTACTCCTCGCGGTTTAGTAACACCTGTTTTACGTGATGCAGACCAATTAGGTATGGCAGCAATTGAAAACGGCATTCGTAGTTTAGCAATCAAAGGTCGTGACGGTAAGTTATCTATTGATGACATGACTGGCGGTAACTTTACGATTACTAACGGTGGTGTTTTTGGTTCTTTACTATCAACCCCTATCTTAAATTTACCGCAAGCAGGTATTTTAGGAATGCATAAAATTCAAGACAGACCAATGGCTGTTAATGGAAAAGTTGAAATACTTCCTATGATGTATTTGGCTCTTTCTTATGACCATCGTTTGATTGACGGCAAAGAATCGGTTGGTTTCTTAGTAACGATTAAAGAATTGTTAGAAGATCCAACACGTCTACTTCTTGATATTTAATCGAGAAGAAAAAATATCTTGATCTAGACTATAGTATTAGCTCTAAGGACTTTGTTCTTTAGAGCTTTTGTACTATAATCGGTCAACTTTTTTCGATGGTAGCTTTTGTATAAATTATTTATATAAAAAGTCTGCCATTTTCATCTACAGATAAATGGATAAAACACCATGAATTTGCATGAGTATCAAGCGAAACAATTATTCGCTGAATATGGTTTACCAGTTTCTGAAGGGTTCGCTTGCGACACTCCTCAAGAAGCTGCCGAAGCGGCTGACAAAATTGGCGGTGATATGTGGGTTGTTAAAACTCAAGTACACGCAGGTGGCCGTGGTAAAGCTGGCGGTGTTAAGCTAGTTAAGTCTAAACAAGAAATCAAAGATTTCGCTCAACACTGGTTAGGTAAGAACTTAGTTACTTATCAAACAGACGCAAATGGCCAGCCAGTAGCTAAAATTTTAGTTGAAAGCTGTACAGATATTGCTAACGAGTTATATCTTGGCGCTGTTGTTGATAGAGCTTCTCAAAAAGTTGTTTTCATGGCATCTACCGAAGGCGGTGTTGACATTGAAAAGATTGCTGAAGAAACTCCAGAACTAATTCACCAAGCTGAGATTGACCCATTAGTTGGCGCTCAACCTTACCAAGCTCGTGAATTAGGTTTCAAATTAGGTTTAAACCCTACTCAAATGAAGCAATTTGTTAAGATCTTTTTAGGTCTTGCTAAAATGTTTGAAGATTGTGATTTTGCTTTATTAGAAATCAACCCGTTAGTTATTACTGACGAAGGTAACCTTCACTGTTTAGACGGTAAAATTGGTATTGATGGTAATGCTTTATATCGTCAACCTAAAATGCGCGCTTTTCACGATCCATCTCAAGAAGATGAACGTGAAGCACATGCAGCACAATGGGAGCTTAACTATGTAGCTCTTGACGGTACTGTAGGTTGTATGGTTAACGGAGCAGGCCTAGCAATGGGTACTATGGATATCGTTAATTTACACGGCGGCAAGCCAGCTAACTTCCTTGATGTTGGCGGCGGAGCAAACAAAGAACGTGTTTCTGAAGCATTCAAAATTATTCTTTCTGACGACAACGTTAAAGCTGTTTTAGTTAACATCTTTGGTGGCATCGTTCGTTGTGACATGATTGCTGAAGGTATTATTGGCGCAGTTAAAGAAGTAGGCGTTAAAGTACCAGTTGTTGTACGTTTAGAAGGTACTAATGCTGATTTAGGTCGTGAAGTTCTTAAGAACTCTGGCTTAGATATCATTGCTGCTGAGTCATTAACTGATGCAGCAACTAAAGTTGTAGCAGCTGCGGAGGGCAAATAATGTCTGTATTAATTAATAAAGATACTAAAGTTATCTGTCAAGGTTTTACTGGTGGTCAAGGTACATTCCATTCAGAACAAGCACTTGAATACGGTACACAAATGGTTGGTGGCGTAAGCCCAGGTAAAGGCGGTCAAACGCACCTTGGTTTACCTGTTTTCAATACAGTACGTGAAGCAGTAGAAGCAACTGGCGCAACAGCTACAGTTATCTACGTTCCAGCTCCATTCTGTAAAGATGCTATTTTAGAAGCTATCGATGCTGGCATCACACTTATCGTTACTATCACTGAAGGTATTCCAACTTTAGATATGGTTGACGTTAAAGCTAAGCTTAACCAAACTGGCGTTCGTATGATCGGTCCTAATTGTCCAGGTGTTATCACTCCGGGCGAAACTAAGATTGGTATCATGCCTGGTCACATCCATTTACCAGGTAAAGTTGGTATTGTTTCACGTTCTGGTACATTAACGTACGAAGCCGTTAAGCAAACTACTGATGCTGGTTTTGGCCAATCTACTTGTGTAGGTATTGGTGGTGACCCGATTCCAGGAACTAACTTCATCGACGTATTGGAAATGTTCCAAAATGATCCTCAAACTGAAGCAATCGTAATGATTGGTGAAATTGGCGGAACTGCTGAAGAAGAAGCTGCGGAATACATCAAAGCTAACGTTACTAAACCTGTTGTATCTTACATTGCTGGTGTTACTGCACCAGAAGGTAAGCGTATGGGTCATGCTGGCGCGATTATCGCTGGTGGTAAAGGTACAGCTGATGAGAAATTTGCTGCGCTTGAAGCGGCTGGTGTTAAAACTGTTCGTTC
>Ga0209291_1001439_pt1 | contig 21169 bp, 16 predicted proteins | sample GOMGulsemesocosm_FD_184633 | JGI IMG/M metagenome (GOLD analysis project Ga0209291, IMG submission 184633) | Methane-oxidizing microbial communities from mesocosms in the Gulf of Mexico - GOM9B Gulf of Mexico (SPAdes) (version 2) | ecosystem: Environmental > Aquatic > Marine > Cold seeps...
ATGTTGATGCCTTTAGTGATCCGTTAATAGATAATAAAGATTCTAAAAAAAGATATAGAGCAGATGTTTTAGTAGAAGATTTTGCTGAGAAATTAGAAACTAAAGCTCAAAAGGAAATCAAAAAAGCAGAGAAGCGTTTTGGTGAAACTTTTGATCAAGCTGAATTTGAAGCAACAAATCCTAAAGTTTTAAAATACAGAGCTGATAAACAAGCACTGTTAGATAAATTAGGAAGACTTTTAGAAGAAGAAAAATTAGATGAGGTAAAAGCTTTTATTGAAGAGTTAGGAATTGCTTGCCCAGTATCAGGTTCAAAAAATTGGACTGATGTACGTCAGTTTAACTTGATGTTTGGTACTAAACTAGGAGCTTCTGCAGAAACTGCAATGGATTTATATTTACGTCCGGAAACAGCGCAAGGTATTTTTGTAAACTTTGCTAACGTGCAAAAAACAGGGCGAATGAAAATTCCTTTTGGTATAGCACAAACGGGAAAGGCGTTTAGAAACGAAATTGTTGCAAGGCAGTTTATTTTCAGAATGCGTGAGTTTGAACAAATGGAAATGCAATTTTTTGTGCGCCCTGGAACTCAAAAAGAGTGGTATGAAAACTGGAAAGAAACAAGATTAAAATGGCATAAATCATTAGGTCTAGGTGAAGAGAATTACCGTTTCCATGATCATGAAAAATTAGCACATTATGCTGATGCTGCTTCTGATATTGAATTTAACTTCCCATTCGGATTTAAAGAATTAGAAGGAATTCACTCAAGAACAGATTTCGATTTAAAAGCACATGAGGAACATTCAGGAAAGAAATTACAATATTTTGATCCGGAAATAAATGAAAGTTATACACCGTATGTTGTAGAGACTTCTATTGGATTGGATAGAATGTTTTTAGCAGTATTCTCTAATTCACTACAAGATGAAGAATTAGAAAACGGAACATCACGTACGGTATTGAAATTACCAGCGGTATTGGCGCCAACTAAGGCTGCTATATTCCCGTTAGTAAAGAAAGATGGATTACCAGAAGTGGCAAAGAAAATTGTTGCTGATTTAAAATGGGATTTCAATGTGATTTATGACGAGAAAGATGCAGTTGGAAAACGTTACCGTCGTCAAGATGCAGCGGGAACACCTTTCTGTATTACTGTTGATCATGATACTTTAGAAGATAACATGGTCACTATCCGTCATAGAGATACGATGGAACAGAAGAGAGTAAAAATAGAAGAGTTAAGTGCTATTATTGACCAAGAGGTGAATATGAAAAACTGGTTGACAAAAATGTAGTATTAATTGTAATATTATATTTAAAGAGCGGTTCATGAGCCGCTCTTTTTTGTTTTAACTTAATTTTTTTTCTGAGGGAAATACAATTTATTGCTTTTATATTGTCTGTTCAACTCGAGCCTAAAAGAAAGCCTTCAACTGAATATTACCGGTATGAATTGTTTTAGAAGTTTCGCCTTTTCTTCCAAAGTAGGTGAAGTTTAAGTCTAAAAATTTAGTAATCCTTTTTTGTGCAAATAAATTCCAAGTAAGGTTTTTTCCTTTTTCCAGTCCTTCTAACATTTGATAAGCTACAGGAGAAAAAGAACTTCCTGTAAAGTCATTAATATAATAATTGAATTCCCCGTTTAATGATATTTTATCCTTTTTAGCAATGGAGAAAGAAATACCCATGCGCTGTTGGTTTAAGTTTTCAAAACTACCAATGGCATTCTTTTGAACGGAATATTCATAAAAGGCATCCAGCTTGGTGTTGGTAGCCGCTAAAAATGATATTTTCGGATTCGTACTCCAGCTATCCAATTCGTAATTATTAGTACTAAAATTTTCTGATTCATTTTTAATAGCCCCTAAATTATTTCTAAACTCAAAAAGCCAGCTCGTAAAAAATTTATGTATAAAAAGTAATTGCTGATTGGTAGCATTGTTCTCTTGAAAACCGATACTTAATATGTTTCTGTTTCTATTCTTTAAATAGGTGTACGAAGTCGAAATATTTTGTTTACCTCTATTGAAAAACAAAGTGTTTTTAAAGCTTGAGTTTGTGGTAATCAATTCTTTATCTTCCTTTTCAAATAAGTTAAAGTTAAAGGTGTCTTCTCGTTTGGTCTTTTTGTCAATTAGAAAAGAGGTTTGGTTAAAGAATTTAGCGAGTATTTTTAAGAAGTTATTATCTGCATTAACCCATGATTTTGGATTCAATGTTAAAGAGGCGCTTAATTTATTTTGTTGTGTTTTTATAAAAACCTGATTTGGGAGTAATATCTTTACAAAATTAGCTTGATCTTGAAATTGAGCAATTTCAAACTCATTAAGTTCTTGAATTCCATTTTCGTTGTAATCTATCCAAGTGTAATATCCTTGTCCTTCGTCTACTTCTACATAGGTAAAATCTTGTTGGGGCACCACTCCTGAATTTACTTCAAAAATGGTGTTTAAATTAATAAATTGATCAAAAATGCGTTGGTTATATAATATTCTGGAGTTTAATGATTTTTCATTTTCTATGGATTCCTCTTCATATTGTAGTGTTCTGTAATTAGCATGAAGGCTCAGTTTTGTTTTTGGTGAGTTGATTAGTTTTGACTTTAAATAATAGGTGTTAGAGTTATTTACACGAGCTAATTCGCCGTTTTCTAAACTGTCGTTTGTTCTGTATTTATAGCCGACTTCAACAAATATGTTTGTGCTGTCACCAATACCACTGAAAACTTCATAAGCATTGTATTTTTGACTATTACCAGTAAGTAATTTGGTGAGTTTGTCTTCTTGTTGGTTGTTTTCTAAACTTGTTTTTGCGCCAATCCAGCCTTTATTTAACTTATATAGGATACGTGCAGAAACACGTAAAAATTTAGAGTCATAACTTTTTGATGAACTCTTTAGAAAGCTCGAATTAGATGCTATTCTAAATTTATTTAAATGTAAATCATTGTTTAATACATGTCTATTTCCATTGTAGTTTTCGGAAAACTCCAAATGTTCATAAGCGTAATTTACCATTCCTTTTTTATGATGGAATAAACTCATCCCAGAACTAATAATGTTTTGGTTTCCCAATGGGTTTTCTAAATTCCAATCTCTGTCAAATTCAACACGATACAAACGTTCTACAGTTTTAAAGTTTTTATTGATGTAGTCTGTATCTATAAATACATTCATATTCCATGCGCTGTCTTGCTTAATAATGTTCCTATGAATAGTTAGTTTTCCCGCAAAACCATTATTGTTTTCATCGTCAATATCAGAAAACAAGTTTAAATCATTTTTACTCCCTGCCAGTTCAAAATCAAATTGTGTTTTTTCATTTGGAGAAAAACTTGCGTCAATAACGGCCATTTGTAATTTTGTAGGGGCAACAAGCCGAGTAATAGGTTCGTAATTTCCTTGTGGAATACCGGCAATTGGAGCTACATATTCAAAAATGTTACTGATAGCATTACTGTTTGCTAGTATGTAGTTTCCTAAATTGTTTCCTACTAAACTAAATTTTACTTGAAAAAGAACATCAGTGGGTTCTGTAGAAAATACAAATGCTTCTATACCACTTATCAACTCCTTCTTGTATAGTATTCTGTTTTCTGAATAAGCTTCGGGAACTGCTGATGGAGCCGTCATCAAACTTTGGTCGTTTCCTGCAGCTTGTAAAATAGCCACTTGTTCAGAACTTAAACTCTGTTGTAGAGGTTGGTTTTTGGCATCATTCTCCGTGTATACATGTGCATCAATGCTGAATTTTTCGTCTTTATGTGAACCACCTCCATAAGCAATAATTCTACTGTAATTTTGATCGCTAAACTGATATTCAGCTGTGATCCGCATTTCAGATGTAATCGGATATGTAGCATTGAAAATAATTTCACCAGCATTATAATCTATTACATAGTCATTATTTTCACCTCTTTTTAAAGGCAGTCCGTTAACATATACCGTTTCGCTACCTGAAACAACTAATATAAAAAGCTCTCCATTTTGCCCCGTAAGTTTATAAGGTCCCTGATTTCCTTCTTGACCTTTAAATTCACTTTTAGCATACTGTCCTTTTACTAAAGCTCCTGAAACGTAAAGTTTTGTTTCACTACTACCCTTTTTTATAGTTCCAGTAGCATAAATTCCTTGTACTTTTTTAGAAAACCTCCCAAAGTATGAACTGTTGTTTTCAAGATTCACATCCCCTGCTCTAAGTAGCCAATTGTCACTAAAAAGTTCAATAAAAACTTGGTCAAATTCATTTACGTTCTGTGAATATCCTCCTTCTTGCAATGGAATATTTGAATCTTGTAATGATGCCCTGATAGATACTTTGTCAGATATTTTTCCTGAAATTTGTAAGTCCAACTCTGAGTTTAGAACTGAATTCTGATTATTCCCAACAGAAATTCCTCTGGAAATACTTCCTGAAGTTTCTAAACCTTCAAAAGGAGTGTAGTTTCGTTTTACATTGGTAACACCTAAACTATATAGTTTTTGCGTGTTTTTAGTGTCTTCTACAATTATACTTTCGTCAAATAAATAGTATTTTTTAGTAACAAAATCAGGGTATTTGGTATAGTGAATGTATATGGAATCCGTAGCAATACTATTTTTGTTTTTAATACGAAGAATACTTTTACTAAAATCAGTTGAGTATAGCGTACTATCAATGAGTCTTAGGTTTTTATCAAACAGTTTAAATTGAAACGGATTGATACTTACGGAATCTATCCGAATACTATCCTTAACTAGGACTTTTTTTTGTACACGGTTAGTATTGGTTTCTTGTGTGAAACTCAAAAAGCTTATGGAAGTGAAAAGTAAAAATAAGAGTATTTTCATTTAGGGTTAAACGCTGATAGTACAGTTTTATTCCAACGCAAAAATACATTTTTTTAAGGTTTTAATTCGATGAATGTTTTTTCGTGAATAAGTTGTTAAAATTTAAGAGTTCATTAACGTTAATTTCAGGGTATGTTTCGTTATTTTAGCGAGGTAAACTAAACTTAATAAAGAAACATCACGTGAAAATAATTTCTTACAATGTCAATGGTATTCGAGCCGCTCTTAAAAAAGGGTTTATTGAGTGGTTACAGCAAGCAAATCCAGATGTAATTTGTATTCAAGAAACCAAAGCACATAAAGAGCAACTAGACCTAACTGTCTTTGAAGATGCAGGATATCCGTTTCATTATTGGTATAGTGCAGAGAAAAAGGGATATTCGAGTGTAGCGATTTTATCTAAAATTGAGCCAAATCATATTGAATACGGTACGGGAATAGATTATATGGATTTTGAAGGGAGAAATCTTCGTATCGATTTTGATGATGTTTCTATTATGAGTTTGTATTTGCCTTCGGGAACAAACGATGCTCGATTAGAGTTTAAGTTTAAATATATGGCAGATTTTCAGCAATATATTAATGAGCTGAAAAAGGAAATTCCTAATTTAATTATTTGTGGCGACTATAATATTTGTCATGAAGAAATTGATATTCACAATCCGAAAGGATTAAAAAACACTTCTGGTTTTTTACCAGTAGAGCGAGAATGGATAGGGACTTTTATTAACAATGGGTTTATTGATTCGTTCCGTCATTTTAATAATGAGCCGCATCAGTATAGTTGGTGGAGTTATAGGGCAAACGCAAGAGGCAATAATAAGGGGTGGCGATTGGATTATGCTATGGTGTCAGAGCCTTTAAAAGAGCGCTTAACGAGAGCTGTTATTTTACAGGAAGCGAAGCATTCGGACCATTGTCCTATTGTTGTAGAAATAGATTAATATTATAAAATAAAATAACGCATACTAAATAAAATAATTATGATCAGAAAAATTTCATTAGTAATATTAGGAGCAATATTAGTTACTTCATGCGTGTCAAAGAAGGTTTTTACCGATTTAGAAAGTAATTATGCTAAATTAAAGAAATCACATAGAGCACTAGAAGATAAAAAGAAAGATTGTGATGAGTTAACAGCACAATTGGAAACGGATTTAGTTGCTGCAAATTCAGAGCTTGAACAATTAAAAGCAGATAAGGCAGGCTTGGCTAATGAGATTGCAGATTCTCAAGCAAAAGTTGATGGTTTGGGGAAATCTTATAAGCAATTGGAAGAAAGTAGTGCTTCTGAATTGGCTAAAAACACAGCTAAAAACAGAGCGTTATTACAACAATTAGAAGATAAAGAAAAAGCCTTAGCAGCTGAAAATGCTCGTTTAGTTGGTTTGCAAAAAGAACTTGACGCACGATCAAAAAGAGTAGATGAATTAGAGGGGGCTTTAGCTGCTAAAGATGCAAATATGAAAGCCTTGAAGAACTCAATTTCTAAAGCTTTAACAAACTTTGAAGGAAAAGGATTAACAGTAGAGCAACGTGACGGTAAGGTATATGTTTCTATGGAAAACAAATTGTTGTTTCAATCAGGAAGTTGGAAAATTGGGAAAGAAGGAAAGCAAGCGGTTAATCAATTAGGAGAGGTTTTAGCGGAGAACCCGGATATTAATGTATTGATTGAAGGGCATACAGATAATGATGCTTTTTCTGGAAAAGGAGATATTTCAGGAAACTGGGATTTATCTACAAAAAGAGCTACTGCAATAGTGAATATTTTACAGGAAAATAAAAGCATAAATGCTGAAAGTTTAACCGCAGCAGGGAGAAGTGAGTTTGCACCAATAGCTACAAATGAAACTCCTGAAGGGAAAGGGAAAAATCGTAGGATTGAAGTGATTTTAACTCCTAAATTAGACGAGGTTTCTAAGTTATTGAGTGAAGTACAATAAACTAGTTTAAAATGTTAAAGCAATGAATATATTACACAGTAGTATATTCATTGCTTTTTTTAATAAAAGGATTTATTTAGTTACAATGAAATATACTACTATTCCAAAAACTGATATTAAAGTCAGTAAAATATGTTTGGGGACCATGACATTTGGTAATCAAAACACCGAGTCTGATGCCCATGAGCAAATGAATTACGCTTTAAATCAAGGAGTCAATTTTTTTGATACAGCTGAAATGTATGCAGTTCCTCCAAGCGCCGCTACTCAAGGGAAAACGGAAGAATTTATAGGTAGCTGGTTTGATAAAACAGGAAATAGAGACGAAGTAGTGTTAGCTACAAAAATCGCCGGTCCAAACAGAGGAATGGATTGGATTCGTGAAGATTTGAGTTATTCAAAAGCAAATTTAACTCTAGCATTAGAAAACAGTCTAAAACGATTACAGACCGATTATATAGATTTATACCAGTTACATTGGCCAGAACGGAATGTAAATATTTTTGGACAAAGAGATTATAAGCATGATAAAGCAGAGCAATGGAAAGATAATTTTGAAGAGATTCTTGCTATATTGGATGGATTTGTAGCGGCAGGGAAAATAAGGCAGTTTGGAGTTTCTAATGAATCGCCTTATGGTGCTATGAAATTTTTAGAAGCAAGTAAAAAAGGGTTGCCTAGAATTAAAACTATACAAAATGCGTATTCTTTAATCAATAGAGGGTATGAAAATGGTTTAGCCGAAATATCGATGCGAGAAGATGTTGGTTTATTAGCTTATTCACCTTTGGCTTTTGGAACGTTGTCAGGAAAATATATTGAAAACCCAAATGCAGTTGGGCGAGTGTCATTGTTTTCACGATATTCACGTTATTCGAGTGAACAATCTACTAACGCAATAAAGGAATATTTAGCACTGGTTAAAAAGTATGATATGAGCTTAACACATCTGGCATTAGCTTTTGTAAATCAACAACCTTTTGTAACGAGTAATATTATAGGGGCAACAACGATGACACAATTAAAAGAAAATATTTCTAGTATTGATGTTGCTTTGTCTGAAGAGATATTAAATGAAATTGAAAAGATACATGCAGTAATCCCAAATCCAGCACCTTAATTTTCTTAGCCGTATATTTATAACAATGGAAAAGTATATTGAATCATTTGTAAAAGCGTTTAATGGTAGTTTACATTGGACATGGAAATCTATTATCTTCGAAGTAAACCCGTGGTATACTAATTTTTTCTGGGGCTTAATAGTAATTTCATTATTCGTTTGGGGTTTGGAAATGGTGTTTCCATGGCGAAAAAATCAAGCGTTATTCAGAAAGGATTTTTGGTTAGATGGATTTTATATGTTCTTCAATTTCTTTATTTTTTCAATAGTGATTAGTGGTTTTTATAAAGTACTAGGATTGTTGTTTACGGATTTAGGATTCACTATAAAAAGCATAATGTTATTTGATATTTCAGAATTGCCAAGCGGATTGCAATTATTGGTGTTTTTTGTATTGTTAGACTTCGTACAATGGTTTACACATATATTGCTGCATAAATATGCCTTTTTATGGGAGTTTCATAAAGTACATCATTCTGTAAAGGAAATGGGGTTTGCGGCACACCTTCGTTACCATTGGATGGAAAACATATTCTATAAACCGTTAAAAACAATAGCGGTAATGTTGTTAGGAGGTTTCGAGCCTACACAAGCTTTTATAGTGCACTTTGTAGCAATTGCAATAGGACATTTAAACCATTCGAATATTAAAATTTCTTGGGGACTATTGAAATATGTTTTTAATAACCCAGTGATGCATTTGTATCATCATGCCAAATCACTTCCTAAAGGACGAAAAAAAGGAGTGAATTTCGGAATAAGCTTAAGTATTTGGGATTACATTTTTAAAACTAATTATATCCCTGAAAATTGTGGGGCTATAGCTTTAGGTTGGGAAGGAGATGAAAATTTTCCGAAAAATTTTATTGGGCAATTACTAGTTGGTTTTAAACAAAACAATAAAAAGGTAGAGAATTAATAATTCTCTACCTTTTTAGATATTAAACACCTATTTAATTAGGTAATACTGTTTTTCCACTCCACTCTAATATTCCTCCACTAAGGTTGTTGGCTTCGTTAATTCCTATTGAATTCATTACTTGACAAGCTTGTCCACTTCTGGCACCACTTCTACAATAAACATAATAGTTTTTATTCTTATCTAATTTTTCAATTTCTAGCATGAAGGATTGAGGGTCTAAAATGTTAATCATAATAGAATTTTCAATAATTCCTTCAGCCCATTCATCGGGTGTTCTTACATCTAAAATCACAGTGTTATTATCCTCTAAAATTGAAGTAGTCCACTCAGTTTGTGTTAAATTTTTCATGTGCGAATTAATATGTTTTTTTGTTATAAAGTAGATGGGCAAACATAATCAGAAATAGAAACGTTGGTTTTTTTAATGGCACCAAAACCTCCTTTAACATCTGTAATATTGTGTATTCCTCTACTTTTTAAAATTGATGCAGCAATTACAGAGCGATATCCTCCTGCACAATGAACGTAACTAGCATCTTCTGCTTGGTATTCGGATAAATAATCGTTTATCTTACTTAATGGCGTGTGTGTTGCGTTAGTGATATGAGTAGATTGGAATTCACCAACTTTACGGACGTCAAACACTTTGGTATTACCTTTTTCAGTAGCAAATTCTTCAGCGGTAATTGAGCGTAAAGTGTCAGTTTCTCTACCTTCCTTTTCCCAAGCATTGAAGCTTCCTTTTAAAAACCCTAAGGTATTATCAAATCCTACTCTTGAGAGTCTAGTGATTACTTCAGCTTCACGTCCTTCTGGTGCTACTAATAAAATAGGTTGTTTTACATCACCAATTAGAGCACCAACCCAAGGAGCAAACCCTCCATCAATACCAATAAATATGGAGCGCGGAATATGCCCGAGAACAAAATCATTCTGATGACGTACATCCAGAATAATAGCGCCAGTTTCATTTACTTTGTTTTCAAAATCTGTAGGTGATAATCCTTGTGTTCCTCTTTTTATAACGGCATCTAAATCATCATACCCTTCCTTATTCATTTTAACGTTTTGAGGAAAATATGATGGTGGAGGTGATAATCCGTCAGTAACCTCTGTTATAAACTCCTCTTTAGTCATATCAGCACGTAAGGCGTAATTAGTCATTTTCTGATTACCAATAGTTCCTGTGGTTTCTTTACTCATGTTTTTTCCACAGGCAGAACCTGCGCCGTGAGCTGGATATACAATTACGTCATCAGCTAAAGGCATTATTTTACTACGTAAACTATCATATAAGTAGCCAGCTAAATCTTTTTCTGTAATAATCCCTGCTTTTTGTGCTAAGTCTGGACGTCCTACATCTCCAATAAATAGTGTGTCCCCACTAAATATAGCATGGTTTTTTCCTTTAGCATCAATTAATAAAAAAGTACTACTTTCCATAGTGTGACCAGGAGTGTGTAGTACTTTAATAGTAATGTCACCTAGTTTGAATTCTTGATTGTCTTCAGCAATAGTTGCCTTAAAAGAGGTGTCTGCATTTGGGCCAAAAATTATTGCTGCACCTGTTTTTTTAGCTAAAGTAACATGACCACTGACAAAATCAGCATGAAAATGTGTTTCAAAAATATATTTGATTTTAGCATCATCAAGTTTTGCTCTATTAATGTAAGGGAGTACTTCTCGTAATGGATCAATTATGGCTACTTCACCTTTGCTTTCAATATAATAAGCTCCTTGTGCTAAGCATCCAGTATATATTTGTTCTATTTTCATGTGTTTATTTTTTTTCTTTCAATAGCCATATGAGAACCCCAATGCAGTCATATATCTGTTCGATATGATTTTTGTTTTGGATATTTCATGATATTGAAATTCAGTATTTAATATTCAAAGGTATAAATAGTTTGTTGTTTAACCCGAAAAAGTATGTTAGATGTTTGTTAGGATTTACTGTTTTACAAAAAATTCCATGTAAAAAATGAAAAAGGCCATTGCAAAAACAAAATACCCAAATCCTTTTTTTAATTTTTTTCCGTCAAGAAAGTTGCTTAAATAGCTTCCTATGAAAATTCCTACAAATGAAATTGATGTAAAAGTAGCTAGAAACACCCAATTTACCTCCATTGTAAATACATCTCCTAATAAAAATCCAGTTAATGATTTTAAAGCAATAATAATTAATGAAGTACCTACCGCTGTTTTCATTTCAAGATTAGCAAGTATAACCAAGGCTGGGATTATAATAAATCCTCCTCCAGCTCCAATTAAACCTGTTATTACGCCTACAACAATTCCTTCTAAAACAATTAGTTGGTAGTTGTAAGATGTGTTTTTTACAGCGACATCAAGTATCTCTTTTCGATCTTTAAGCATTGAAATAGCAGCAGGAATCATAAGAACAGCAAATAGGCCAAACATTGCCATTCTACGAGTGAAATCAAATCCATTAACTGCAAAAAGAACATCTGGTAATGCTGGTATAACAAATTTTCTTACAATAGTGACTCCTATAATTGCGGGTATTCCAAAAACAAAAGCAATTTTCCAGTTAACGAACCCCTTAAGGTGTTGTTTTACGCCGCCAACAAGGGCACTTGATCCTACAATGAATAGTGAATAAGCGGTTGCCATTTTTTCATTTATAGAAAATAAGTACGCGAGAACAGGAACGGCTAATATAGAACCTCCACCCCCTATTAGTCCAAGGGATATGCCGATTGCTAAAGCACTGAGATATCCAAAAACCTCAATTAATTCCATAAAAAATGTTGTTTATATTATTGGGGTTATAATTTTGTAAATGTACCATGAGTTTAGGAAATATACAAAATTCTTTTATAATGTGATATCTTTATGAGGAGTTCTCTGATTAGGCTAATAATTCACTTACCACATCTTCGATTTTAGAAACTAAGATCAATTCTATTTTTGGCTTTTTTGTAGCAATTTTATTATGTTTGGAGATTAGTATTTTAGTGAATCCTAGCTTTTCTGCTTCTAAAATACGTTGATCAATTTTGTTGACAGGCCTAATTTCACCTGATAATCCAACCTCTCCAGCTAGACAAATATTTTTATCAATAGTAATGTCTTCATTGCTTGAAAGTATTGCGGCAATAACAGCTAAATCAATAGCCGGGTCATCAACAAATATACCTCCGGTTATGTTTAGAAAAACATCTTTGGCGCCCAATCTAAACCCAGCTCTTTTTTCAAGAACAGCAAGGAGCATGTTTAGTCTTTTTGCATTATATCCTGTGGCACTTCGTTGTGGAGTTCCGTATACGGCTGTACTCACTAAGGCTTGAATTTCTACAAGTAATGTGCGCATTCCTTCTATACTTACTGCAATGGCATTTCCGCTAAGTTGGTCGGAGTTTTTTGAAATAAGAATTTCTGAAGGATTCGAAACTTCTCGAAGCCCATTCCCAAGCATTTCAAATATGCCTATTTCCTGTGTTGATCCAAATCGGTTTTTTATAGATCGGAGTATTCTATATACATGGTTTCGGTCTCCTTCAAATTGCAGTACAGTGTCAACCATATGCTCCAGTACCTTTGGACCAGCAATATGGCCATCCTTGGTAATGTGACCTATTAATAACACTGGGGTAGCAGTTTCTTTAGCAAATTGTATTAGTTCTGAGGTGCATTCTCTAATTTGAGAAATGCTTCCAGCTGAGGATTCTACAAAATCAGTATGTAATGTTTGGATAGAATCAATTACTACAAAATCAGGAGTTGTAACTTCAATTTGTTTGAATATGTTTTGAGTTTTTGTTTCGGTTAAGATTAAACAATTATCAGCGTTTTTCGTGATGCGTTCTGCACGCATTTTTATTTGTTGCGCACTTTCTTCTCCAGAAACATATAATGTTTTGAAAGGAAGTTTTATGGCAAGTTGTAATAGTAATGTTGATTTTCCTATTCCAGGTTCTCCACCAAGTAGTGTTAGTGACCCAGGAACAATACCACCTCCTAGAACACGATTAAATTCTTTGCTAGTAGTTTTTAGTCGTGCTTCTTGAGAAGTTTGTATGTCAGCAATTTTAATAGGTTTAGCAACTCGACTTTTTTTGGAAGAGTCTATATCCCAGCTTTTTTTTACTTCTTTTTGAATTATTTCTTCGGCAATTGTATTCCAATTATTGCAAGATGTACATTGTCCTTGCCATTTTGCAAATGAAGTGCCGCAATTTTGACAATAAAATGTTGTTGCTGTTTTTGCCATAGTTACAAACCGAAATCTGCCTTAATGACTTCAGCGTAGTGTAACATGTCATCCTTGGTTAATCTTCCAATTTCGTTCATGATATACCCTGAAGTGTAAGCTTTTATTGCTTTTTTAGGTTCACCAATATTTTCATAATGTACCCCCATATAATACATTCCAAGCATCGATTCAGGATACTCTTCTTTAGCAAGCTTGCTTAATAATTTAAAAGCTTCCCATTCTTCGTTTTTCCTTAATGCGGCTTCAGCTGCGTTAAAGTCGTTAATCCTGATTTGCTTGTCTAAGCCATAAAGACTTTTTATGGTATCGTATTTCTGTACTAAATAGTCATATGCCGTTCCCTCATCAATAGTCAGCATTTTTTCTTTGTATTCTTTCCTGTCAATTGGTTTATAGGCCTTGTATATTTTTTCAAAAGCCGTTGGGATTGCATGATTAACTAGCTCATAATGTGATTTTCCTTTGTAGTAATTGTAATTATACCTAAGGTTGTCATTTGAAATAGCTTTAAGTACATTGTTTAAGGCGCCAATGCTCGTTCTGCTTTTTTTTCTGTCATCTTCCGCAGTAGTTAATGAGTAGTAAATTGGAGTTTGAAGATCAGTAAATTGTTCTTTTAGTCGAACCTCCATTTTAGGTGTGAATCTTGGACTTAATGAAATATATGCATTAAAAAATGGTTTTTCCTGAAATAAATAAAAGTTCAAGAAATTTGCAGATTCTCCATGACCTATGATGGTTCTGAAAGGTACTGTTCTATAATTATTGTCAATAAAATTGAACAAATCATAGGTTATAAATTCAAAAAATGCAGCTCCGGTATCAGCTGGTAAACCGTTAATTTCATCGCAAGAAAAATCTAAAGGTTTTGAGTTTATTTGGTTTATTCCTACTACAATAGCATCTGGCATTTCATCCCAATAAGAATAGTAATCAGCAATACCAGCAACAGGTTCAAATAAATAGTCGCCATCAAAAACAACAATAACAGGATACATAGTATCTACGTTTGCTTCGTAATTTCTAGGTACTTGAATTTTTAATTGTCTTTTTTCACCATCTGGCCCATCAATTTCTCTATAAGTGGTTTGTGAAAAAGAGTTAATGCTAGTAAACGCAATTGCGATAAGTAAAATTAGTTTTCTCATTATATTGTATGGTTTCGGTAATTGGATGTACAATATACTGATTATTTTCTTCTATTGTATATTGGAAGATAAAAGAATGAAATTATCCCAAACACGATGTTGAGTAAGGTTTGAGCTCCCCACATAATCCAGCCAATTGCTAATCCACTTTGATTGCTTATGTTAAATAAGTTTAGGGTTTCTTGGATTACTAACGGAAAACTTCCTAATCCGCCATTTGTAGCTGCCATTGTAAATGACCCAGTTACAAATGCAACTATTGCGGTGCTTATGGAGGTGTTTATTGTTTCTTTCACGGAGAAAAAGATAACGTAAAACATTAAAAAATACATGGTCCAAATGAAGATAGTGTGGAGTATAAAAGCCCACTTTTTTTTCATTGTAATAATACTTAAAACTCCGTCTTTTAGTCCGATAATAAAGTTTTTTATTTTGCGTAAAATTGGGTTGTTAGGTTTTCTTAGAATGAACCATCCGGCACCTAAAATTGCTAAAATAGATGCTAACACAACAAATAGTGTAGTAGGGTCTTCTGTAATTCTTATTCTAATACTGGTGAAAATGGGAGCTATAGTATCCATAATCATATCATATTGAAAAGCTAGGGCTATAAAAACAAAAACTATACTCATGATTAAATCGGCAATCCGTTCAGCGATTATTGTTCCGAAAGCTTTTTCAAAGGGGATTCCTTCGTATGTCGTAAGTGTTGTGGCGCGTAATATTTCTCCTGAACGCGGAATACCCAAATTAGCAAAATAGGCTATCATTACAGCCATAAAGCTATTTATGAATTTTGGTTTGTAACCAAGTGGTTCAAGGGTGAATTTCCATCTGTAAGCTCTTGAGATGTGACTAGATAGTCCGAGTAAGACGGAGGTTAGTACCCAAAAATAATCAGCATTTTGTATGTATAAAACAACATCGGACCTCTCAGCAGCTGTAGATTTTGTATAAGTAAGCCAAATTAAAAAAACACCAAATATTATTGGAAATACAATTTTCAGCGTTTTTATGAGTGTTTTTTTGTTCAAAAAACTAATTTAATAAGTTAGTTTCTTCGTTTGGAAAAACTAGTGATGGCTTGAAGGTTTTTGCTTCTTCAATATCCATCATAGCATAGGTGATTAAGATTAATACATCGCCAGGAGCTACTTTTCTTGCAGCAGCGCCATTTAGAGTAATTTCTCCAGAGTTTCTTGGTCCTGGAATAGCATAAGTTTCCAAACGTTCACCATTGTTGTTATTTACAATTTGAACTTTTTCACCTTGAACAATGTTCGCGGCATCCATTAAATCTTCATCAATAGTGATGCTTCCTATGTAATTTAGGTCGGCTCCAGTGACTTTTATTCTATGAATTTTTGATTTTACTACGTGTACTAACATGGGGCAAAGATATTAATTTAAAGCAATATTATCTATTAATCTGATGTTATCAATAAAAGCTGCAATAAATATTCTGTATTGCTGTTTTTTAGACTTTCTTTTTACCGGTTTTAAGGTGTCAATATTTGCAATGGAAACATATTCTAAATCGAGATACTTGTTTTTTGCAAATTCCTTGGTTATCCATTCTTCCACTTTTGCAGCGCTTTTTGTGTTAAATTGTTCTTTTGCTTTTAAAAGTGTTTCGTTGATGAAGGTTGCTTCTTGCCTTCCCTTAGGAGAAAGCCGTTCATTACGAGAGCTCATAGCTAGTCCAGATTGTTCTCTGAAAATTGCACATCCGATAATGTTAACTCCCAGATTGTACTTTGACACTAATTTTTTTACAATTTGTAATTGTTGAAAGTCTTTTTCTCCAAAATATGCGTTTGTAGGTTTTATTAAAGAGAAAAATAAGTCTAAAACGGTGCCGACTCCATCAAAATGACCTGCTCTATGTTTACCTTCCATTTCGTGTTCTAAGCCGTCAAAGAAATATTTTTTAGAAATGATATTATTTTGATAAAGTTCTTTTGCATTTGGTGCAAAAATAACGATAGAGGAGTCAATTTGGTTTATTAAATTGATGTCATTGTCTAAAGTTCTTGGGTATTTGTCTAAATCAGTAGCGTTATCAAACTGAGTCGGGTTTACAAAAACACTAACGATGGTGATGTTGTTTTCGGTAATTGATTGCTTAACTAAAGAAGCGTGACCTTGGTGTAAAGCCCCCATTGTAGGGACGTATCCGATAGTCTTGTTGCTGTTCTTTGTTGAATTTATAAAAGTAAAAATCTCTTTTCGGGTATTGAAAACCTTCATTTGATAAAAATTAAATGAAGGCAAATCTAATACATTACTGCTAATTTGCATAATTTTTGTAATTTTGCAAAGTTTAAAATATTTTTTTTGCAGATTTATATTTGCTGAAAATGAGCTTTTAACACTAAAAAACAACGAATATTAAAAAATATATAGAATGAAAGATAAGAGGGTTTTGTTTATTTCTTCTGAAGTAGTGCCATATTTACCAGAAACTGAAATTTCATCAAATTCATTTCAAGCAGCAAAAACTGTGAATTCAATTGGAGGTCAGACTAGAATTTTTATGCCAAGGTTTGGTAATATTAATGAAAGAAGACATCAGTTACACGAGGTTATTAGGTTGTCAGGGATGAACTTAGTAATTAATGACTTGGATATGCCTCTTATTATAAAAGTTGCTTCTATTCCTAAGGAAAGAATGCAGGTGTACTTTATTGATAACGAAGAGTACTTTAAAAGAAAAGCGACTTTTACAGATGAAGATGGTAAGCTTTTTGCCGATAATGACGAGCGTGCAATATTTTTTGCTAAAGGAGTTATTGAAACAGTTAAAAAATTAAACTGGGCACCAGATATTATTCATGTTCACGGTTGGATGGCATCATTATTACCGCTTTATTTAAAGCAGTACTTTAAAGATGAGCCATTATTTACTGATAGTAAAGTGGTAACTTCAATATATGCTGAAGGATTTGATGGTGATTTAGGAAAGGACTTAGTGTCTAAAATTAAGTTTGATAAAATTGAAGAAGCTTCATTAGAAATTTTAAAAGAGAGTTCTTACGTGAATCTTATGAAACTGGCTGCGGATAACTCTGATGGAGTTATTTTTGGTTCAGAGGATGTTAATTCCGAGTTAATATCATATATGACTAATAGTGAAACACCTACTTTAGATTATAAATCGCCAGATGAGTTTGAATCTGCTTATTCAGAATTCTACAAAGGCTTAATGGCATAATCAAGAAATTAAAGATTACTATGAGGAATACAAAGCACTTTTTGGCTTTACTACTAGTTGCAATATTGTTAATGTCATGCGACGAGGAATATAATACTATTGGGACAGGATTGGTGAACGAAGATCATTTTCAATTGAAACAAGATTTTGACTCGGAATTAGTAACTACTCAAATTAACTTTGGAGAGCAATCACCACAGCCACAGTCATATCCAGTTCAGACAGATAATTTATCATATAATACTCTAGGGTATTACAATCACCCTATGTATGGAGGTACAACTGCAAACATAATAGCGCAAGTAGCGTTGAGTGAATATGGGAAAGATTTCGGAGTGAATCCGGTTATTACAAAAGTAATATTGTCTGTTCCATATTTTAGTACAAAAACAGGTGTAGAGGATGATGGAACGGGAATTTACGAGTTAGATTCTATATATGGTGATACAGCTATAAACTTGAAAATGTACAGGTCAGATTATTTTTTAAATGATTTTGATGTAAGCGGTGAAGCGCAAAAGTATTATTCTGATGATTATAGTTTACCTGGAATAGAAAATGAGTTGTTATATGAAAACATTGATTTCATGCCTTTCAGTAATGAAGTTTCTTACGAGGAATTGGATGATGAAGGGGTGCTGGAAACCATAAGACTGTCGCCTAGGTTAAGAGATGATACTAGTGGCTCTAATGGTACTAATTTAGATATAACAGATTTTGATTGGTTGATTGACCCTGCTAATGAAACGGATTTATCTTCAGCAAGTAATTTTAAGAATTTTTATAGAGGAATTCATTTTAAAGCCACTAACATATCTGCTGATGGAGTGTTATTAGGTTTAGATTTAAGTAAGGCTGAAATAGAAATTTTTCATGGAAAACTTTTGTTTGAAGCAGATGGAACGACCCCTTTGGATTTAGATGGAGATACAGTTCAAGATATTGAAGATATAGGAACGGTTAAGATGTTATTCAGTGAAAAAAAAGTAAATACATTTGAAAATAATTTTACTTATCCAGCATTGACTGAAGGAAACTATTTAAATGGAGGGCAAGGGTCTATGATGACAGTTGACTTGTTTACGGGTGTAGATGATGATAATGACGGTGTTTCTAATAAACTTGAATCATTGAGGAATGGTGATGTATTAATAAATGAAGCAAGTTTGGAGTTTTATGTAGATCAATCAACATTAATGGGAGAGGAGCATGAGCCAGACCGTATATTTTTATACGATATTCAAAACAATAAATCATTATTGGATTATCAGTTTGATGCAACATCGAATTCAGATACGAATTTAACCCAATTGAATCATTTAGGAAAGCTTGAAAGAGACGCTTCTGGAAATGGGGTTAAATATAAGATTCGAATTACGGAGCACATTACTGATTTAATACGAAACGACTCTACTAATGTAAAACTAGGAGTTGTGGTTACTAATAATGTGTTAGCATTGGGAACCTCTGGAGTAAAGGGTTTCGAAACTATTACTGAAGGATTACCGGAGTTTATATTTTCATCAACAGTCAATTCTCATAGAGGAACGGTTTTGTATAATGAAAATGCAATTGATGACGATAAAAAATTAAAGTTAAGAATATATTATACCGAGGCAGATACTGACGGGATAGATAATAATTAGTAGTATATGTGTGGAATAGTAGGTTATGTAGGGTTTAGGGAGGCTTATCCAATTGTTATTAAAGGATTGAAAAGACTTGAGTATCGAGGGTATGATAGTTCTGGGATAGCGCTTTTGGACGAGGGAAATATAAAGCTTTCAAAAACGAAAGGAAAAGTAGCTGATTTAGAGGAAAGAGCTCAAAATGAAATAACTCTAAATGGTACTTTAGGGATTGGTCACACACGTTGGGCAACACATGGTGAGCCTAACGATGTAAATTCACATCCACATATATCAAACTCTGGTGATTTAGTAATTATTCATAACGGGATTATTGAAAATTATGATCCGCTAAAGAAAGAACTAATAAACAGAGGATATACATTTGTTTCAGATACGGATACTGAAGTTTTAATTAACTTAATAGAAGATGTAAAGAAGAATGAAGGTGTTAAGTTAGGAAAAGCTGTTCGTATTGCGTTAACTCAAGTGGTTGGTGCGTATGCAATTGCCGTTTTTGATAAAAATAGACCCGATGAAATAGTTGCAGCAAGAATGGGGAGTCCATTGGCAATTGGTGTTGGAGAAAATGATACAGAGTTTTTTGTTGCTTCTGATGCTTCTCCGTTTATTGAGTATACTAATAATGCTATATACTTAGAAGATGAGGAAATAGCGGTAATTAGAAAAGGAAAGAAAATTAAAATACGTAAAATTTCAGATGATTCTATAGTTGATCCATATATTCAAGAACTTCAGTTAAACTTGGAGCAAATTGAAAAAGATGGCTATGATCATTTTATGCTAAAAGAAATTCATGAGCAGCCTAATGCAATAACTGATACCTATAGGGGTAGAATGTTAGTGAATGAAGGGATAATCCGTATGGCGGGTATTGATGATAATATGGAGCGTTTTTTAAATGCTGATAGAATCATTATAGTTGCTTGTGGTACTTCATGGCATGCTGGTTTAGTTGCTGAGTATGTTTTTGAAGATTTATCAAGAATTCCAGTAGAGGTTGAGTATGCTTCTGAATTTAGATACAGAAATCCGATTATTACAGAAAAGGATGTAGTAATTGCAATTTCTCAATCGGGAGAAACGGCAGATACACGTGCAGCAATTCAGTTGGCAAAATCAAGGGGAGCATTTGTTTTCGGAGTATGTAATGTGGTAGGTTCTACTATTGCAAGAGAGTCAGACGCTGGAGCTTATACACATGCAGGACCAGAAATCGGAGTCGCTTCAACAAAGGCATTTACTACTCAAATTACGGTATTGACTTTAATTGCTTTGAAATTAGCAAAAGCAAAAGGAGCTATTTCAAATTCTGATTATCACATGCATTTACAGGAATTGGAATTAATTCCTGAGAAAGTAAAAGAGTGTTTGACGTCGGATAGTCATATTAAAGAAATTGCTGCTGTTTATAAGGACATGCCTAACTTCTTGTATTTAGGAAGAGGATTTAATTTTCCTGTAGCTTTAGAAGGGGCATTGAAATTAAAAGAGATTTCATATATTCATGCTGAAGGATATCCGGCTGCAGAAATGAAGCATGGACCTATTGCTTTAATTGATGAGCAAATGCCAGTGGTAGTTATTGCCACCAAAAAAGGACATTACGAAAAAGTAGTCAGTAATATTCAGGAGATCAAATCTCGTAAAGGGAAAATTATTGCTATTGTAAATAATGGAGATGTTAGTGTTCGTGAAATTGCAGATTATGTAATTGAAGTTCCTGAAACATTAGAGTTATTGAGCCCGTTATTAACTACAATACCATTACAACTATTGTCATATCATATTGCGGTAATGCGTGAGTGTAATGTAGATCAACCAAGAAATTTAGCAAAATCAGTTACCGTAGAATAAAATAATATTTAAAAAATAGTAATATTAAAAGCATTTTGAGAAATCAAGATGCTTTTTTAGTTAGAAAAATCATTGAAAATTAATTTTAAAAGAATATCTTTGCACCGCGAAAAATGAGGTAAACTCAATCGCTTATAATTTTCTAAACATTAAATAGTTAAGAATGTCAACACTTACAGGAAAAGTATCACAGATTATCGGGCCAGTTGTAGACGTAGAGTTTAACAGCCAAGATGGAGCACTT
>Ga0209291_1001441_pt1 | contig 21164 bp, 15 predicted proteins | sample GOMGulsemesocosm_FD_184633 | JGI IMG/M metagenome (GOLD analysis project Ga0209291, IMG submission 184633) | Methane-oxidizing microbial communities from mesocosms in the Gulf of Mexico - GOM9B Gulf of Mexico (SPAdes) (version 2) | ecosystem: Environmental > Aquatic > Marine > Cold seeps...
GGGGTCTGAGCTGAGTGTTGGTTAACGCTATTTTGCTGCCTATCAATACTTGTGGAGTCAACGTTATTGTTAGGTAAGTTAATAGCGGGATTTCCATGATTATATTCACGGCCAAGTTGTCGAACAATAATTTCTTCAGAAATCAGCGGCCCTTCCGACATCACAGTTGAGCTATGAATAATGTTTTGTAATTGACGAACGTTACCAGGCCAAGAATAGGACTTAATTAATTTTTCTGCCCCCGTCGTAAAACCCGCAAAAACTTTACTTTCTACTTCACTAAAATGACTTAAAAAATATTCAGCTAGTTTGACAATATCATCATCGCGCTCATTTAATGCCGGTAATGCAATAGAGATCACATTTAAACGATAAAAAAGATCCTCTCGTAATTTATGATCAGCAATAGCTAAGTGTGGATCTCTATTTGTTGCACTGATAAAGCGTATATCAACCTTTTCTTCTTTGCCACTGCCAACCTTTTGAAAACACCCCGTTTGAATAAAGCGCAATAACTTAGCCTGTAAGCTAATATCCATTTCTCCAATTTCATCTAAAAATAAACTACCACCGTTTGCTAGAGAAGCGGCCCCTTCCCTATTAGATACCGCTCCTGAAAATGCACCTTTAATATGACCAAAAATTTCCGACTCCATCAATTCTGATGGTATAGCAGCACAGTTAAGGGCAATAAATGGTCCATTGCTTCTTTTACTTAAGCGATGAATCGCTTGGGCTGCAACTTCTTTTCCTGAGCCACTAGGGCCTGTGATAAAAACAGATGCACTACTAGGTGCACATTGCTCTATACACGAATATACAAACTGCATTGCGACAGAATCACCAATAAAACCTTCAAATTTAGATTTATGATATTTCTGATACTGGTCAATAGTTCTACGCATTAATGTGCGCTCAGCCAATACCTGTTGTAATTGTAATGCTTGCTTAATCTTTACAATGAGCTCGAAGTTGTCCCATGGTTTGTGTAAAAAACCCCAGATATGACCAGCGTTAATAGAGGTTAAAACCATATCCATATCATCGCAGCCGGTTAAAACAATGCGAACTGTTTCTGGAGAAACTCTTGCTACCTCTTCAAGTAATTGATTACCATCCATATTGGGCATTTTAAGGTCAGAAACAATAACATCAACAGGACATTCATTAATAATATCTAACGCTTGTTGTCCACTAGATGCGGTTAAAATAACAGCATCTACCTTACTGCCAACACGCTCAAGAGAACGTAAAATAGCAGGTTCGTCGTCGACAAATAAAACTCTAGACTTATTAAAATTTTGCATTTCTACCCCGAAACAATAACGTCAATGAATAAACAGTGAGTGCGAACCTATAACTTTCTTTTTATATATATAGATTATTATAAATGCTTAATATATAGCGGTAACTTACCAATATAATCAAATGTAGTATAAAATTTATCTTTTAGTAATATCAATGATTTTTGTTTGAATAACAGTTATAACTATAGTCTGACTTTATCTTTTTTATCTAGATAAACACATGAAATAATGAAACAACCTGTTAATATAAATCATAGGCAAGTAAAACTTAAGTAACAGTATAAATCGTCAGCTTCATTTTAAAGGAATAATAATGTCAGAAAACAGCGCCGAAACTTCTCAATACTCAGAAATGACAATTTTATGTGTCGATGATGAGAGAGTCATTTTACGGACTCTGCAAAGATTATTTCACCGTAAGCCTTATAAAGTACTGATTGCCGAAAGCGCAAAAATAGCCTTAGAAATTTTAGAAACAACACCCATAGATGTTATTGTTTCAGATATGAGAATGCCTGAAATGGATGGCGCTGCTTTATTGGAAATAGTGGCAAACTCACATCCTAGTACCTACAGAATTGTGCTAAGTGGTTATGCAGATTTTGAGTCGACAGTTGCTGCGATTAACTTAGGTAAAATTAATCGCTTTATCAATAAACCTTGGAATAATGATGATCTCATTAATGCCATCGAAGACGGTTTAGAAAAAATCCAATTAAAGAAAGAAAACAATAATTTAAAAATAAAAATTGAAAAGCAGAATATATTACTGAAAACCTTAAATCACGATTTAGAAGAAAAAGTTAATTTACGAACCAAACAAATTAGAGCTTCGTTACTCAGGAATGAACGAAATAATAAAGCCTGTGAGAAAATGTTATTTAATTTTATTGCCATTGACCCTTATTTAAGCGGAGGTTTTGCCAAAAAAGTAGGCCAATTGGCTGGACAGTTGGGTATGCAAGTTGGCTTAGATAAAGAAGCATTACATGATGTTCGCTTGGCCGGTTTTCTTAATGAAATAGGAATGTTAGGTTTAGATCCTCTTTTTTGTACCACGCCTTATAATTTATTAAATTTCGAGCAAAGAAAACAATTTTCGACCCAAGGGGTAATTGCGCAACAAATCCTTTCCCCAGCTCAGCGGCTAAACAGTGTTAAAGAAATATTAACTCATCAATTTTCATCACTAGAAAAGATTACTGAAAAGGCTGATAGTAAAACACTATTAGCATGTAAGATAATTAATATCGCAAGAGATTATTGGCGATTTGCTTATGGAAAAATTGAAGAAAATAAAATGGACCATAAACATATCTTTTTAGAGTTGGTTAAATCAAGAGGTATAAAGTATGACAAAGACATTGTTGATATTTTAATCGCTAAGCCTGAGTTAATTGAAGATCGTATCATGGAACAAGGCCTAACAACCCTACAGCTTTTACCTGAAATGATTTTAAAGCACAGCCTATTTTCTAATCATAATTTACTCATTTTAGCGGAAGGTCATGAATTCACCGAACATTCAATCGAGAAGCTTATTGAATACGAAATTAATCAAAAGCATCAATTTGTTATCGTTATTGAATAAAACGTTAACCGCTTATAAACATTGAACATATGAATAACGGCAAAGGGAAGACAATAAGTGATATTTCGAGGGATAATATGAGTGAGTCCGACGTTTATAAAGCAGCTTATTTTCGTGAAAAAAACGCTCGGCAATTAGCTGAAAAAATGCTTGAAGATAATACACAAAATCTTAAAGATAGAGTCAAGCATTTAGAGGCCGTGGTTTCTGACTTTGAAACAATGCAAGGACAACTCATCCAGTCAGAAAAAATGGCATCGTTAGGTCAACTAACCGCTGGAATCGCCCACGAAATTAACAACCCCATTGCTTATACTTACAGCAACCTTGTGTGCTTGACAGAGAACATTCTCGAAATATTTAAACTCGATAAAATAATTCAAGACTTTGATCATAAACATGATACCCCAAGTGCTGTGCTTGATAGATACTTGACTATGCGACAAGAAATAGATGCTGAATATTTAATAGCAGACGCACCTAGTTTACTAATGGACTCAATTGACGGCATAGAGCGCGTTAAAACTATAGTCAATAATTTAAAGAAAATTTCATACAAAGGTGATGATCAATTCATTACATGTAGCATAAATGAGTGTATTAATGATTGTTTAAAACTGGTCACTAACGAATTGAAATATTCAATGGAGATTAAATTAGAATTAGCAGAATGCGGTAATATTATAGGACAACCCTATGATTTAAATCAGGTGTTTATTAACTTATTTATTAACGCTTCGCATGCCTGTATATCTAATGGTCTATTAACGATTAAAACGTTTCAAAAAAATGACAAGGTTATCATTACTATTACAGATAATGGCCAAGGCATTAGTGAAGAAAATATTTTAAAAATATTTGATCCATTTTATACCACTAAACCTGTTGGAGAAGGTACCGGCTTAGGTTTACCTATTTCGCATGGCATAATTGTTAAGCATAAAGGAAAAATTGAGGTTCAAAGTGAAGTGAATGTCGGTACTCGTTTTACTATCACTTTACCACTCGCTTAAAGCTTACAAATGCAGAAAAGATGATAGATCACTCATAGTCATTTCAGTGATCTATCGCGCCGTGTCGCTATTCGTTTTTATCAAAACTATAAGTAATTACATTTGCATTACCCAGTTCAATAATCACATCATTTGTTAATCCTAAGGCATTAAGCTCTAACAAAATTTTATCGACACTATTTGCCATTTCCAACCTGATATATATTTGCCCATTAGTATCAGTAAATACTTTGGTTAATAGCGACTTATCTTGTATGAGTGGGTCATCGTATGCCGTTATTTCAGTATCAATCACTGATACTAATAACATGGCGCCAATTATCGGTTTGTCTAAACTATCACTGGCACTAATGTCAAAAGTCACACTTTTAAAACTATCAAAATTAAAGTTCTCTTCAACATATAGCTCAGACGAATCATCAGCACTAGTTCCTAATTTAGTAGGATCTGGGGAGTAATCAATAACTTCTTCTCCTGGTTGAGTCGTCGGTTCTTCAGTTATTATAACTGGAGCCTCTTTGGAGCTGCCGCCGCCTCCACCACAAGCTAAAATACAGGTTAGCATAAAGATAATTAATGTATATGATTGATAATTTGCTGTTTTAAGTTGAATAAATTTCATAATTAATCTCCTTAAGATTATTTAATAAATGTGGTGAATTCGATTATTAAAGACATGCCAGTCTTGAGATTCTTCACCTGAAGACTCAACCCAAGCTTCGTATTCAGGATAAGCCCAAATTACATCGATATATTCCTGCGGATATCTCCAGCTGGTAGTTAATTTTAACGCCCATGGAAGATTCACCGCATTTCTGAAGTAACGACCATTAGCAGGCACTGATGTATCGTCAGAGGTACCAAACAGATTTACATCAAACAAATCGGTAGGTGCATAGTTTGCAAAATGAATTTCGTGACCACGGTTATTGGTTCTAAAAATAAAAAAGTCTAATGATGAATGATTGAGGGAGGCTAAAGGTGTATTCAGCTCAACATCGAGTAAAAAAGGAACTGGATCTAATTGGGCACAATCTTTGTGCGTGTTGAAATGAGAGCAAACACCCGATTCATTTGTTTGCGTATAGGTGTGGGTATCATGCCATAAAATAATAACAGCATCCTCTTGGCCTGCTTCTAATTGCTTAGCATATACCTGACCATCAATTGTTATATTAGCGTCACCGATATCACTTGGTGGTACATCCATTAATCGTACGGCAAAACCATTATGCTTAGCTGCTCCTCGAGCATTGATAAAACCTGAAATTGTAAATCCCTGAATAGCACCAGCTGCATCATAGATCACACGTAATTGCTCTGATACGACTAAATCGTTTAGGTCATAATCACCGATGTTTGGCCAGTTATCTTCAAATGCTAATGTGACTGAGTCATTCTGGTTTGGATAGTAACTGCTATATGCCCTTTTATAATCATTAGGGAACTCATCACTTTCATCAATAACCCCATCTGCGTCACTATCATTTACTTGTGGAACAACGACCAAGCCTGCACTGTTAATCGCGGTTTCTGGATTTGCCTTAACACTAAAAACAGCATCATTAAAATCATTATCGCCCCATGTTCTGGGTAGGTCTTCAAACCCTAGAATAACTTCGGAGATTTCTTCATCGTATAATAGAACTAGATGTTGACGTAACGAAGGGTCCGTTTCAGGGTTTAAATTTTGTAACGAATAATAATATGGCACCGCCGTAGGTTTAACCCCAGTATCATACCAAAATCCATTAGCAGCAATAAAAAAACCAATATGGGTATCAGCTGGAAACACACCTAAGCTTAAACGATGTCCATTGGTTAAGTGCGGATAGGACAAGTTTGGAAAGACAATTATTTCGCTAACTTCTGCAGCGGTTTGTGGTGGGTTGTTTGGGTCAAAAACAAAATAACCAAACGAATTTTTATAACCTGCACCTTCATGGATAAAAGTAACAAAAACTTCTGCTTCTTCGGTTAAGCTAATCGTAGAGCCCGTATCATCAGTTAAAAATGCTTCATTTACCTCTGCCTCTGGTAACGCGTTATTTATTCTTGCAAAGAACTCAGGGCTATAATCATTATAATTCCAGACTAAGTTATCAGGTTTACCGATACTTTGTTGATAGCCTATTGGCCATGGTTGCCCACTCAGAAAGGTCCACTGATAGACACCATCAACTTCGTCAGTTGCACTTATAGTCGCTGTTATACCTAGCAGTATAATAATGGTAATGATGTTCCGTATGAAAGTCATGTTGCTACCTCTAATTAATTATCCAGAAAAATTAAACGTCTGATGATAATTAAAGCTACATACATGCCAAAACGTATCGCGTTGAAAATAATCTAATTTCCAATCAACCCGCCTCGATAATGATTAAAAATTCGCATTATGCAATGCATAAATAGGAATATTTAATCAACGATTAAAATAATCTTGAATAAAAACATGTAAACAATTGATAAAAATAGCTTTTAAAAGCTGGTGCCGATTTTGCTAATTAAACAATAGTATCATTAGCAATTAGGTGACTTTAATGAAAAATAAAACATTAATATTGAGTATTGCGTTAAATGGCTATCAATGGATGTATAGGAAAGAGCTTGCCTCACATTCTCAATATGCTCAAAGGTACGGTTACGAGCATCAAGCCGTAACGCGGCCCTATATATCAGAATTAGGTGTAGAATGTTGTTGGCTAAAATTAACACTAATGCGAGCTGCACTGTTATCTGGCTATGACAATGTTTTATTTTTGGATGCCGATGCTATGGTCAACCCCAACTGCCCCAGCCTAGCTTGTGTTTTCCAAAATGGTAAGTATATATATATGGCAAAAGGCCATTCTAAGCGATTTAATTCTGGGGTACTTATCGCTAGGAATAGCGAACAAACGATTACATGGCTTACCCGCATAATTAATGCTCGGTTTAATCCAGTAGAAAAGCAGAATGATGTTGGTTGGGGTGAGAATGGTCATGTCATTGAGCTAAGTAAAGGCCAGAGCTTCATTGCTGAGCTCGACCAGAAATGGAATAACACTTTTAACTATCAGTTAAATGACTATATTCGTCATCACAACTGCGGACCGATGCGTACTGGTTTCATCCATAATTTCTTTCATAAAATCGTTTTTTTCCTTTCAGCAAGGTTATTAGCTTACCTCGATCGTGATCATTTAGTGCCTGAGCAACAAGTTGAAAGTGTACTAACCTTAGAAACAAATATGATTATTTCAATTTATCCTAAACTCACGTTTTTTTAAAATTCACAATGAATTGCAAAATGATAATTCAATTATTATTTTGCAATAACTTTCAAGTAAAACACTACATACAAACTAATCAACTACACAAAGAAAGCTTTAAAAACAACACCATACATAAAACCCATCAAGTTGGCACGTCTTAAGCAATATCACAGTTAACTAACTGCAATTTGAGGTATTTGAAATGAAAAAAACTAAACTTTCACTTCAACCGATGGCGCAAAGCTTTAAGCATTACGACTCCATTACCAGCACCTACAGTGGTACCTTTATTGACCGTCCATTGGCCATCGCGCTTATTTTGATATTACTGCCCTGCTTCGTGATCAATGCTTTCATAGCCTTAGTATGCAGAAAGAAACTATTTTCGATGTTACGTAAAACAGATGCGTTAAACCGCTCAGTAATATTACATCACTTTAGTTGTGGTTTTTGGCTGAAAACAGCCGTTCTTTTCGATGTTTTATCTGGAAAGATTTCTTTATGTGGTGTTCCGCTTAGTCACAGTCTTTCACCGGATATACAGTTTTGTATTTTGAACCAAATTAAAAGTAAAGCAGGTATTTTTAGTTTGTATGACTTACACCTCAAAACTGGCCTTACTATCATGAGCAAAGCACAACTACTTGAGCAACAACTAAATGGCAATATTATCGATTATTTAACGCTTATTTTAAAAAGTTTTATGTCAATTTGCTTATATGGTCAAGCAGCGAATCAATTAAAAAAAGCCAAGTATTTACCATTGTTTGGCTTAAAGGTTAACAATGCTTCGATGAATGATGCAGTTAGCTGGATAACAAAGAGTAGTAATGGACCAAAAGAAACTCAAATAGGATTTTTTATCAACGTAAACTCAATTAATTTATCAATAAAAAATAACCAGTTCTTTGAAGAATTATCTAAAGCGAATACGTTGTTTGCTGATGGTTCGGGCATGAGATTAGCAGCAAACAAAGCAGGATATGTGCTCAATGGCAATAATAATGGCACCGATATGTTACCTCATTTATGCAAACGGTGTATTGAAAATAATCAATCTATATATCTCTTTGGCGCAGCACCAGGTATTGCAAAAAAAGCAGCAACTAACTTAGTCAATCAATTTCCAAAACTTAATATAGCTGGCACAGAGCATGGTTTTAAAGAAGATAATAACGATGAAAAAATCATAGCGTCAATCAATAACAGTGGCTGTGATGTTTTACTTGTAGCAATGGGCTCTCCTGTACAAGAGCAATGGTTACTTAAGCATCAAGACCAGCTGCAATGTCAAACAGCACTAGCAGTAGGAGGCCTTTTTGATTTTTATTCTGGCACCATTTCAAGATCACCACTTTGGTTAAGAGAAATCGGCATGGAATGGGTTTGGCGATTATTGCAAGAGCCTCGCAGCAAATTCAATCGATATGTAATAGGTAACCCACTATTTTTATACAGAACCTTCTTTCTTGGCTTAGTAAATACGGGAGTTAAATAATGACTATTCAAAGCTTACTACAAATTAAAAATCATTGTTTTATTACGAATGCTAATAAGACTGCTTTTAAAAGTTACAAACACAAAGGGATACCCGTTATCTTACAACAAAGCATCGCGCTACTTGCCTTAGTATTGATCAGCCCATTGCTTTTATTAGTGATGTTTTTAATAAAAAGTGAAAGTTCAGGGAGCGCGTTATTCTCGCAAATTAGAATAGGCGAAAATGGTCGACACTTTAAGATGTACAAGTTTCGTTCTATGTATTTAAAATCAGACCCAAGTTATCAAGAACCAGACCCAGCTCAAAGCTCACGAGAAGGTGTTTGTAAAAAATACATTAATGATCCAAGAATTACTAAAATCGGTCAGTTTATTAGGAAGTATTCGATAGATGAAATTCCACAATTATTCAATATTGTTAAAGGTGACATGTGTTTAGTAGGCCCAAGACCGGCATTATCTATTGAAGCGTATGAATATGATAATTCAGTACAGCCAAGATTATTTACTAAACCAGGGTTAACAGGATTGTGGCAAGTATCTGGTCGAGCAGATACCAATTTCGAAGAGCAACTTCAGCTTGATAAAACCTATATTATTAAACAAAGCATTTTCATGGATTGTAAAATAATAGCACTTACAATTCCGGTAGTACTCAGTGCCAAAGGTGCTTATTAGTAGTGTTCAATTTAGTAAATACAAAATAATACATCGTAATTAAAACAAAAAGTGAATTGATAATGCTCATTATCAATTCACTTTTTATTAACATAGGCGACTATAAACTCTATTTGCAAACTAGTTATATCGCATTGCAAGTTGCAAAATAATAATATTCAATAAAAGACATTAACCAATAACCCCTTAAAATACAGCAACTAACAATAAGTAATTACTTGGTATGTAAACTGCAATTGTACTTACATAGTAGAAGTTGTTAGGGAGATCGTTATGAAGTTTAATGCATTTAATAAATACAAAATGATTCCAGTACTTGTTGCAATACTTGGTACGTTATTGACGCAAAGCTGTGCAAGACACTCTTCAGAAGCCATGGACAAATCGGAACTAAGATTTTATGGCACCCCTGCTGATAATGGCGATGATTTTATTCACGAACATGCTGCTCAAAACATATATTCCGTGGGCTTAGATTGTAAAAAATTTCAAAACATGGGCGCGGCTTTAAATTATAGAACCGATAAACCATTAAATTTAAATAGCTTGAACGTTATTGCCAATGGTGAAAACGATCCTGTTCTTGCACAAGGATTATTGTTAAGCCCTGGCGATCTTGTTGAAGTATTGATTGAAGATGGCGAAGGTTTTAACGGTCGCTATATTATTGATAATGCAGGCTACATAAAACTGCCACTAATTGGTGTGATTGAAGCCGGTGGAGCAACGACTAATACACTAGAAACAAAACTTGAAATGGCACTTGTTAAAGCCGAAATTTTTCAGCCGGCAACAGCCAGCGTTACCATACATGTATTAAATTGGTCTGCCATTGAAGTTTCAGTTTCCGGTGCAGTGTTTCAACCGGGTACAGTATTGATAAATAAAAAACTTAAAAGCCCGCCGAACCCTGATCACTTAAAAGCGTTCGGAGATTTTTCATCCTCTCGTTTATTATCTGAAGCGATCAGAAATGCATCTGGCGTTAGGCCGGACGCTAAACTAGATCAAATCATTCTATTGCGTAAGGGCTGGCAAGTTCAAATAGACATGACAGGTATGTTAACGGGTGATTTAGTAACAGATTACCCATTAGTTGCCGGTGACCGAGTTATTGTACCAAGCACAGGCTGTTTTCAGCGGCATTTAGTTAGACCAAGTTTAATAACACCAAAAGGTTTTAGAGTCTTCATGTCAAACCTTATTGATTCAGCTGGTGATAATGCGAGTGCAGCTGTTGGGAAATATGCTACCAACTTGCCTTATGGAACCCGTTTGCTTCAAGCTGCAATTTCAGCTAATTGCGTTGGAGGAAAAGATTGGACAAATGCTCCTCGTCGCATAGTACTTGCCAGTAATAACCCAATTACCGGTGAAACACAGGTCATCGAACGATCCGTTGAACAATTACTGATGATGCCTAGCCAAGGTAATGTGAATCCATATTTAATGCCTAATGACTCTGTGGTCTGCTATGACTCAGATATTACCAACTTCCGTGATATCGCCAAAACGGTTGCCGACTTTATTATTCCATTTAAATTATTATAGGTGACTTATGAAATATCCTATGGTGGCATTAACAAAAGTAGGTCTATTTAGGGCTCAAATTTACGCTATATTAAAGCGCCCTTATCTAGTTGTTGGCTTGGTTTCATACTTGTTTGTTGCCCTGCTGATACTGCTTTACCTAAATAAAGCACCTTCATATAGCAGTGATATGGAAATGGTGTTACCTGGTACAGGTAGCAGTAATAGTGTGTCCTTGAACGATGTTGGCCAAATTGTCTCACAAACAAATACGCCTTTTGCTGGTGGTGGTTTTAATCCGAGGGTTAACTATAAAGAGATGCTGTCTAGCCGTGGTGTTAGAGAGCGCGCCGCCAAAGCATTAAATCTCAGCCTTGATGAACTGGGTAAACCTAAAATTGTACTTACTGAACAAACGTCAATTATTTCAGTGCTAATGAGTGCCAATAGTAAAAAGTTAGCTCAAGCAAAAGCGTTTGCTCTATATGAGTCATTGCAAGATGAATTAAACATTTTAAGAGCTGATGAAGTTTTACGTCGTGACCACAGTATTAAAAAAGTATTAGATCAATATCGTGAAAGAATGAACATCACTCGTAATGCTATTGTTGATTTTCAGCAACGCTCTATTGTTGTTTCAACCGAGCAAATGGAGCAATTAGTTAGTACGCTTTCAGGTGTTAAAGAGAAGCAATTATATGTAAAAGCTGAAGCCAATCATTTACTGCAATATATCAATCAACTGAGCAATGACTTAGGTGTTTCTCCGAAACTTGCCGGACAAGCTTTTACGCTGCAGTCTGATGTTGAATTTAGAGCATATATGACAGAATTAAAAGAAAGCATAGTTCAATTAACAGAGTATCGTTCTCGTTGGGGTATTAACCACCCCAAGGTAAAAGCTCAACAAAAACGTTTGAATTTCACTCGAATTTCAATCAACCAACGTAGTAGTGAAATGTTTGGCGTAAATTCTAGCGAGATTTTTAACTCATTAAATTTAGACTTAAACCCAAAACGTTCAGAACTATTTGCTGATTTAATTGAAGCATTTGCAAAGCATAAAGGCCAAAATTCGATGTTTAATGAATTGGGTCGTTCTGCAGACCGCTTAGGCGATCAATTAAAGGTTTATTCACGAGAAATAGTTGAGTTAGAAAGGTTGCAAAGGGAATTCAATATGGCTGAAGCAATATTTACTTCAGCTGCAGCTCGCCTTGAAGCAAGTAAATCAGATGTTTTTGCTTCGTATCCTGTAGTTCAAATGTTAACTACTCCGTCTTACCCACTAAAACAGAGTAGTCCGAAAAACATTATTGCGATAATTGCAGGTGTATCAGGTTTTATATTTATTACCTTTGGACTATTTATATTAAAACAAAGAAGGAATTTAATTCAGGTTTTGCTTAAAAGATCTTAAATAAAACGGTTAAATTAATCATCGCTTTGACATGATTTATCTGTTTAAAGGCATCCATGTTCATTTAGTCTATCTCGCTATTTAAGATAGACTAAATGAACATCTTATTCGATAAGCCTACTTTGCTGACTCTTCATTAACTGCGCCAGCATGTCATTAAAACCTATAAAAACACAATGAATTGCAAATTGAAAATTTTAATTTAAATTTTGCAATTCGCAATCATTAAATACACTTATTTAAATAACAAGCCGACATCTTCCTTAATACTTACAACAACTTAACTAACTAAAGGAGCCTTGGCACAGCTTGTGCAATTAAGACATTAATGACCAATATATTAAGTTAGCTAAAATATGACAACAGCAAACATTACGCTACATTCAACTGAAGAAAAACTAATCTGGTATGGGTTAACGTTAACCTATCCGTTTTTTGCTTTTGGTGGTTTATATGTAATGGGGTCAGTTTTAGGCTGGATGATTTTTTCGATTGTTTTATTGCGCTGGTATATCAATGGTAAAGATGAATTAGCGGCCATCCCTATTATCGTTTGGATATGGATCATCGGTGGTTTACTTATGTTTGTCGCATTAATAATTGCACATTCTAATTGGGATTTAGGCTTAGCTAAAACAATTAAGTCTTCAATTGGCTGGGCAAAAGGTTGGGCATTATTACCACTATTTCTGTTCCTAGGCGCATTCGTAGAAATTAATCCTAAGTTAATCATTAGAGCCGTATGTATCCTTTCTTTTCATACATTAGTTTTTGCTGTCATAACTTTTGTGCTTTACAAAGCAGGTATAAATGGTGATTTATTTATTTCACCTCTACAAGTTATTGGTGGTCCAGGTGAGAGCTTTTTTAAAGTTAGCTTCTATGGGCTTAACCCAGAATCAGGTGCTGGTCGTTGGAGGTTTTTTACTCCATGGGCCCCTGCTGCTGGATTTATGGCATGTTTATTTTTAATTTTTAGTTGCCTAGAAAAAGATGTTTATTGGAGACGTGTCGGAATTCTAGGAAGTTTTGTCATGTGTTTACTGTCGCAATCTCGTGCAGGTTGGGCAATTTATGTTGCTTTAATGCCATTATGTTTACTTAGTAAATATTTTAGAAACCCTGTATGCCTGCTTATTCTTGGTATCGCTATTCCGGTTATTCTCTTATTAGGCGAACCTGTATTTAATTGGTTAAATAGTAGCTATTTAGATATGAAAGCATCACGTCCAAATTCAACTAGAGTACGTAAAACATTAGAAATATTAGCATTGCAACGCTGGGAATCCGAAGCACCTATATGGGGTCACGGCATTGTTGAAAAAGGCCCTAAAATTGTTGAGGCCATGCCAATTGGCTCTCATCATAGCTGGTATGGTTTGCTATTTGTTAAAGGTGCAGTTGGCTTTTTAGCCTTAGCTATCCCGTTAATTTATACCAGCATCTATTTATTGTGGCACAGCTTAAAAAGCAGAATTTGTTATCACGCAGGTTTGATGCTTACAGTCATTATTTGTTATTCATTTTTTGAAAATCTTGAAATATTAAGCTTTATTTTTTGGCCTGCTCTTTTATGGATAGGCATTTCTCTTAACCCACTAAAATCAGGAGATCGTTATGCTTAAGAAATACGATGCATATTTAGTTGGCTATTATGGTATGAGCAACAGCGGTGACGATGCATTAATGTACGCTACCGCATGGGCTGCTAAACACCTTACTGGCTTCAACAATACTAAAGTAGGTCTGTATGGTGATTACAGCAGAGAAACTAGATGTGACCATAAACTTGACTTAAAATTTAATCAGCAATTTCCGGGACAAAATAGACTATTGCATTATAAAACCGCACTACAGAGTAAACGTATAATTTTTGGTGGCGGCTCAGTTTTGCATAGCGAAACTGATATAAATTTAAAAAGACAATTAATGTCTTTATCAAGCCCTAAAAAGAGTATGGCGGTAGGTGTCGGTATTGGCCCGTTTAATTCTCTAGCTGCAGAGAAAGCTTGTGCCAAGTTTCTCAATGAATGTGGTTATGTTGGTGTTAGAGATAACGAAAGTTTAGCTATAGCGCGAGCTATTGCTCCAAAAGCAAATGTTAAAAAAACCTTCGATTTAGCACCATTATTATTACTAAATTCAAAACGATACCAACCGCAAAATAAAGAACGTAAAGGTATTGCACTTACCTTGTGCTCTGTTGCTACAACGGCAATGGGAGAAACAGACAAAGTCGCAGAAGAAAAAAGGTTCTCACAGTTTGCAGAACTCATTACTAGCTTATATGCAAAAACAGGTGAGCCAATTACCTTAATAGAATTTAACGGTCATAGCATCTTAGGCGATTGGAAAATTAATAATAATATTTTTAGTAAACTTAACAAAAACATCCCTATTAATATAAAAAAATATGATCCAAACCCCATTGCTTTACTAGAGAACCTTGCAAGTTACAAAGCCATTTTAAGCATGAGATTACACGGTTCTATATTAGGTTACTTAGCAAATACACCTGTTTTATCTATAAATTATCATAGTAAATGCAAAGGCTGGTGTGACGATATTGGCATGCCAGAAGAGTATCAAATAAATTTATCTGAACTCAATGTTGAAAATATCGTTGAACAAATAACCCTAGGTTTATCAGACACTTTTAAAACACCGACTTTACCAGTTGATGTCGCTATCAATAATTCTTTATCTAATTGGAGTATTCAAAATGAAACATATAAATTTTACAGTAATTATTCCGCTATTTAATAAAGCAGAGCATATTTTAAGAACTCTAAAAAGTGTAGCATGGCAAAAATATCCGGCTGCCGAGATAATTATTATTGATGATGGCTCGACTGATAATGGTGCCATGCTGGTTAAAAATGCAAACATTAAAAATGTCAAAGTGGTACATCAAGCAAATCAAGGTGTATCTGCTGCACGTAATAACGGGGTTGCATTAGCAAGCCATGAATATATTGCGTTTTTAGATGCCGACGACCAATGGTTACCATTATTTTTAGATGAAGTATCACGTTTGATTAACAAATACCCGAAAGCACAGTTTTTCGGCACTAACTATCAAATAGTGGAATCTAAAGATAATTACGTTGACCCAAAAATTAAGTTAGGAAACTTAAACCCTGAAGGCGTAATATTAAAAGAATATTTTAATATTGCATCACAAGGAGACTTACCTTTTACCATGTCGTCTATGGTGATCAAACGTTCATTATTTAACGAAATAGGTGGTTTTCCACTTGATGAACCTATTGGTGAAGATCAAGACTTATTTTGCCGTGTTGCTTTGAATGCCGAGATAGCCTATTCACCTAATATTCATTCGTTCTATCATAAAGATGCGCAAAACCAAGCAAGTAAGAATAATATTCCATCAACAGAGTGTTTATTTAGTACGCGCATCACAAAGGTCGCTAAAACTGGTCCAAAAAATGAGAGTTCTGTGCACATGTTAAGATACAGTGCCGCCCACCTTTGCCATCTTGCAAAACTTAATATTGCTAATGGGCACTTTGTGCAAGCAAGAAAATTATTGTCAGATCCACGTTGTAAATTAAAACCTAAACATTTAGTAGGTCTTTATGGATTGTCATGGGTTAAGCAAACAGGAGATTGGTTCACGAAAGCCTTCAACAACAGCCATAAGTGTTAAAAACCGTCACACAAAACCGGCCAGTTGAATTAATCATATTAATTGAGCTGGCCATAACTGGATTAATTATACGTTCAATATAATCCGCTTAGTTTTACAGTTTTATCATTCACTTAATTTTTTTTTAATTTTGGTAAATAAAGATGGCGATAAGTCAGCTAAAAGTTCTTTGTTCTTATTCATGTCTAAGGTGAATTGGCTTGCCCAATCAAGGTTTCTTTGGTTACTCTGTTTTTTTGTAACTTGCTCTTTAGGGATCTTATTTTGATCTATTTCACAATTAACAAAATTCGCGATCTTTTGTAGTGCATCAGGCAAATTGTTGCATATGTTATCGAAATCCATTTCAATATAGTTACAAGCATTTGCAGCTAATGCATACCGCCACGAAGAATTATCTAGAATGATACTTCGAAGTGAATCATCAATTTGTTTAAAATCATAATAAGCATCTTTACTCACTAGTTTTTGTCCAGAAATCCAGCCACCAGTTTGACTTGCTATAGACAATGATACTGCTTGTTGTAGTACATTTTCTCTGGATAATAAAATATAATATGCGTCAGGGAAGCATTTTAATACTTTTTCAAATCCGCCAAATTGCTCAATATGAGAATAATGTATTTTTATACCAAAAACGCCATTAGGTGATGTTCTACGCTTTTTAAGCTCAGCAATGGTTTCAAGTAAAGTATTGGTATTAAGTATCTCTTTCCATTTATTGAGATTGGCAATATTTGCGTATTCTAAGGGGTAGCCAAATGCACCTGTTTTATGCAGTGCATGGCCTAACATATGGCTGCCGCACCTGCCAGTTGACGCAATGATCAATATTTTTCTTGGAGCCTCGACCCTTGAGAAATCATGATTTTTCGAAAACTGATCTTCATATAAATTCATCTAACTACCTCTAATATTTATTTATCAACATATCGACTTTCCACAGGAACTTACCATTAACTATAGGGGGATAATGATATAAAATAACGCCATAATTTATGAAAAAGCACTTTATTTTATATTGGCTTAGCTCTTTTAAATATAGTTGTTAATAATACTTATATTAAAGACCAATATTGAATAAAATCAATTCATTTAGAGCAAACATCATCAATTATCTTAGCTTAAAATTAACACAATAATTTCGATATAAATTGTCAAACGGCACATCATAATAAATCGACGTTACAAACTAAGCTTTGCCGTTAAACAATAAAAAACTAGCGGTAAATATAAATACCAAACAACGCTATTTAAGCGGTATGAATGCTAATAATAACGAAGACCCCCGCTACAAATATGATTTTTCTAATCTTGGCTATACTTAGCTATCTAATTTAAAACTTCCAACACTCGCTTATTAAATTTTTGCTTGGTTGAATTATTTTTATGAGGTTTATATGACACCGCATACCTTGTTTATAAAAATAAACTCATATCTTGCTATCACCTTTATTTTATTTACATTGACCTATGCAGTCGCCGCTGATGGGAAAAACACTCAAGCCGAACTTAATGTGGTCATCCACAATGACCATCACCCTATTTCTTTCGAATTACCTAATGGCCAGCCAGCGGGTTTATATGTAGACCTTTGGAATTTGTGGTCATTAACAACGGGCATTCCCATTCGTTTTATCTCTGAGGATATGGAAGATGGTTTACTGTTAGTAAAATCTAATAAAGCCGTTCATTCTGGTTTATTTCAGAATAAAGCACGACTACTATGGGCTGATTTTTCTATCCCGATTCATCGGGTTGAATCGAGTATATTGTATCAGAAAGATGGAAAAAAAAAGAAAGAGCTTAAAGACTTTGTTGGTTTGAAAGTCGCTGCAATCTCGGGGACCTACCATGAACAATATCTTTTAGACAATTATCCAGAAATAATAGTAGTACCATTATTGGGAGCGTCTAGTGTAAATGCATTGATGAATAGAGATATACAAGCCATTTTTAATGAGTCTCCTTCACTTAATTCTTTATTAGCTAAAATGGGATTATCGGGTGTACTGGAGTCAAATGATGTTAAAAATGTCTCAAATTTAGTTCATGTTACCGTTGCCAAAGGTAACCCCCTTTTACTCAAAGAGATAAATGAAGGCTTCGAAAATATTCCTATTAACGAACTAGTCTCATTAGAAAAGAAGTGGCTGCCAAATACTCCGCCTTTTTTCAGTAGCAAAGCCCCCTTAGATGTATTAACTATAGCTGAGCGTAATTGGCTGCAAAGTCATGCATCTTTCTCATTAGGCGTTGATCAAAGCTCCTATCCCTTTGAATTCATTGATAACAATAACAAGTTTAGCGGGATATCTTCAGACTATCTTGCCTATATTTCAAAACAATTACATATCAACTTAAATGTTGTTGCTGATTTAACATGGGCTGAGTCGTTTGAAAAACTTGTTGCTGGTAAAATTGATATTATGTCATCTATGGTTCGAACCGATAGCCGCGCCAAATTGATGTTATTCACTAAGCCGTATTTTCAGCTACCGTCTGTAGTAGTTACAAAAAAAGGTGGGTTTTATGCAGAGTCGATGAATAGTTTGAGCAATAAAAAGATCGGAGTGATCAAGGGCTATGTTTTTGCTGAATTAATTGCTCAAGATTACCCAAATATAAAGGTTGTTCTTGTTTCATCTGTAGCTGAGGGACTTAAATTATTAGATGAAGATTATTTAGACGGTTATATTGGCGGTTTACCTATCGTCAATCATCAAATAGACGAAGATAATTATACAAGTTTAATTATTGCTTCTTTCACCCCCTACAAATTACAGCTATCAATGGCTGTTAGATCTGAGTTGGCACCATTAATTCCTATATTGAATAAAGCATTAGAGAGTATGGATGAAAAGTCGAAATCAATGATCGCTAATAACTGGTTAGCTGTACATATACAAGAAGGTACGAAACTAACAACCATATTAAAATGGTCAATTCCAATTCTAACCAGTTTGCTGTTAATTATATTTACTTTCATGACCATTAATCGCAGGCTAAAGAAAGAGATCAAACAACGTGAATTATTGGAAAAACAGTTACTTCAGTCACAAAAACTGAAGTCATTAGGAGAAATGGCTGGAGGGATTGCCCACGACTTTAATAATATTATAGGCATTATTATAGGTAATTCAGAGCTGCTCCGTATTAAATTTTCGGCTAACGAAGTAATACAAAAATATAATAACAATATATACAATGCGGGTTCTCGAGCAACGGAACTGGTTCGTCAAATAATGGCATTTAGCAAAATGAAAAAAGTGCCATTAATCTCAATTAATTTATCTGATGTTATTAACGAATGCATAGAGTTAATAAAATCGACTTGCCCTGAAAACATTGAAATTTTCTACGATATTGAAAGTGGTAATGACTATACGGTTAAAGGTGATAAAACACAGATTAATCAAGTGTTGATCAACCTTTTTACTAATTCTGTTGATGCGATGTTACCAAGACCGGGCGTATTTAACTTAGTTTTATCAGCTTCAGATATTGATATCCCCTGTGGTATGCCAACATCTAGCAGTTACATTTCACTTAAAGTAACAGACTCTGGCTGCGGTATTAAAGAAAACATTATTAAAAATGTTTTCGACCCCTTTTATAGTACCAAAGAAGTAGGCAAAGGAACGGGCTTAGGTTTATCTGTCGTCTATAGCATCGTCGAAGGCCATAACGGCAGTATTTCTGTGATAAATAATGAGCAAGGCAGCGCTGAATTTACTATTTTAATACCGAAAACACTCGAGCCGCCATCATACGAAAATGCTAAACAAGCCAATGAACATAATGGCAGTGGACATATACTTCTCGCAGAGGATGAAGAGGATCTCCGTTTGTTATATCGCGAACACTTAGAGTCGACTGGTTATACGGTAACGGCCTGTGAGAATGGCCAAGAAGCTCTAGCACTATTTACCATAACGCCTGAAAAATATGACCTTATAATGACAGATCACACAATGCCGTTGATGAGTGGAACCGAATTAATTAAAGCCGCATTGAAAATCAAAGCAGATATTCCCATTGTTTTGGCAACGGGTTTTGCCGATACAGAATCGATAGACAAGATTATCTGTAAAGGCTCATATCAATGCATTGTAAAACCGATAAAAAGGAGTGTTTTACTCGATGCCGTATCAGTTTGCATTCAAAAGAATGCTCGTTAAGTGTTGTATGTTCTAAATCAGCTGAATTTAGCTATAAGGTAAATGTAGCTATATGCCCTTAACTTAATGTTATTCTATCGTTTATGTTTGTCTATTATTTATAAATTGATATTGTACATGGGTAAATTTTAATTTTACAATTTCATCTCTTCTTTATAATTTGGTAATAACATTGAACAATATCGGCTTAGGTTGTACAAATTTCACTATCGCTGTATATATTGGCAATATACCTAATATGTTCGAGTATCAGCAGTTAACTCAACTTTCCCCCTTAACGTCAAATGAAATAGCTGCTATTAATAATGCCTGCGGTAATGGCTGGCGAAAAGTTTTTAATGTTTATGCAAAATTGCTTTACGCACTTGATAATAACGACTTCAATTATTCGCAGTCAGCATCAAGCTGGCAAAAATATCGTGATAGTTTTTTACTACAGCCTAGGTCTCAAACTGCATTATTATTTTCTGCGCCACAATTATCGAAAAAGACTGAATCAGTACATATTATTAGTGGGAAAACCTATGCTAAACATTTACTAACAACGGAGCAGATACACGCTAATTTTATATGGCTTGATGAAGAGTTTGCTATTGATAAAACACAAAACCTCATTGTTTGCCCTTATTTCGACTACCGGCAGTTATCAAATGTAAAAATTGAAAAACTAGCATATTTATTAAGCGAACTTAAAGCGCTATGATTGTTTTTCATCCGTTCATAAAGTGTTAAATTCATGTATACTAAAGTCATTAAAGGAGAACATAACTAGCCTCATGATTAGGCAACATAATAAACATCACTTTAATATTGGAACACAGCTTTGCAACATTATAATAAAAATACACTTTTATTCTTTACTATAGTTTTAACTTTTTTTCCTTACTCTCTGATCACAAGCTCTCTAAAAATATTACCAGCTATTTTATTAAGCTCCATCTCACTTATTTTACAAGCTATCGCTGTATTTTTTGTTGTCCATAGCTATTTGGAGACTAAATCACGTTCATTAAAATTGTT
>Ga0209291_1001442_pt1 | contig 21140 bp, 21 predicted proteins | sample GOMGulsemesocosm_FD_184633 | JGI IMG/M metagenome (GOLD analysis project Ga0209291, IMG submission 184633) | Methane-oxidizing microbial communities from mesocosms in the Gulf of Mexico - GOM9B Gulf of Mexico (SPAdes) (version 2) | ecosystem: Environmental > Aquatic > Marine > Cold seeps...
ATGGTGATTTTTATATCTTCCATTTCTAGCTTTACTTCGCTAGCACCAGATTTTGCTACGAACTTTATTAAGTTTTGAATTTCTTTTAAATCCATAATAAATTTAGTTTATTTAGTTTTTATTTTCTGTGTTATATGCCCATTTTAAGTAAATAGATCCCCAAGTGAATCCCCCACCAAAGGCAGCAAAAACAACATTATCTCCTTTTTTTAATTTACTTTCAAAATCACTCAACAACAAAGGTAACGTTGCTGAAGTTGTATTTCCATATCGTTGAATATTCATCAACACTTTTTCATCAGAAACACCCATTCTTTGAGAAGTAGCGTCTATAATACGCTTGTTAGCTTGATGCGCTACTAACCAATCTACATCATCATGACTTAAATCATTACGTTGCATTATTTTTTCACTTACATCAGCCATATTAGATACTGCATTTTTAAATACAGTTCTACCATCTTGCACAACAAAATGTTGATTATTTTTTGTTGTCTCTTCAGTTGGAGGTAATATAGACCCTCCAGCAGGAATATTTAACGCAGTTCTTCCTACTCCGTCGCTTCTTAAATACTCATCTAATAAACCTAAACCTTCATTGTTAGGCTCAAACAATACTGCACCAGCTCCATCTCCAAAAATAATAGAAGTTGTACGGTCAGTATAATCAATTATTGATGACATTTTATCTGCACCAATAAGTAATATTTTTTTATATCTTCCTGAAGCTATGTAAGCTGAAGCTGTAGACATTCCATATAAAAACCCAGAACAAGCCGCATTTAAATCATATGCGAATGCATTTGTTGCACCAATTTGTGTAGCTACATAAACTGCTGTTGCTGCTACAGGCATATCTGGAGTAACACTTGCAACTATAACCATGTCTATCTCCTTAGGGTCTAATTTTGATTTAGTTAACAAACCCTCAGCTGCTTTTATTGCAAGATAAGAAGTTCCTTCTCCATCTTTTTTAAGCAATCTTCTTTCCTTAATACCAGTTCTAGTGGTAATCCACTCGTCATTAGTATCAACCATTGTTGCCAATATATCATTGGTTAACACATAGTCTGGAACATAGGCTCCGACTGCTGTTATTGCTGCGGTAATTTTATCCATTTTATCGATTTTTGTTTAAAAAAGGGCTAAAAATCAGTCTTTTCCCCCAGTTTTGTTCAAAAAGTAGTGCAAAATAACCTCTTTTTAAGAGATATGAAAGTTTATGGGCTATTTTTTAATTTTTAGCCTATTAAATTCCTAAACGCTTATGCTAATCCAAAATGACAGCATTAATTTTTAAGCTATTGTTTATTCCTATTTAAGTAATGAAATAAAACAAAAAAACTCCCACTTTCGTGAGAGTTAATCTAATAGATTAAACTATAATATATTTAATCTTCTACTTCTTCTTCTACAGAATTGTCAATTAAAACTTGACCTCTGTGATATAACTTTCCTTCAAACCAGTGAGCTCTATGATATAAATGAGCCTCACCTGTTGTTGGACAAGTAGCTATTTGAGGTACAGTTGCCTTATAGTGAGTTCTTCTTTTATCTCTTCTTGTTTTGGAGATTTTTCTCTTAGGATGTGCCATTTTATTCTTATTTGTCTGTTAATAGATTCTTTAATTTATTCCAACGAGGATCTACATCATCTGAGTCTTCCTCGGTATTCTCTTTTAAACTATATTTTTCAATACTCGATAGTATTTCTACATCTAAAGTACCGTCTTCGATTCCTGGATGACGTAATTTAAACGGTTTTGCCAATACAATCATTTCATAAATGTATTGCTTAACATCAATTTCATATTCACCATGAGGTAAAATTAAAATCTCTTCGTTTTCATTATTAAATTCCTCACCAAATCTTACAATTAACTTTAAATTAGTTTTTATTGCTTGATCAAATGGCTCGTTAGTTAAATCACAATTCACATTAATAGTTCCTTGAGCATTAAACTCAAATTCCATCATTGTGGATGTTTTATTTAACAATATTGATGTTACTATTGCAACATCATTGAATTCGTCATATTCAAAAAAATCAAAGAACGATTTGTTAATCGCAAACTCAAAATCATGTTTCCCCTCCTTTAACCCAACAAATTGGATTTTAAACTCCTTCATACTTCAATTATTGAAAAAATTATTTTGAGTGCGCAAATATAGAACAATTTATTTTACATCTACACTAGATATCAACATTTTTTTGTTTATATCTTTTTCCCTTTCTTTAATACGTCCTTGGTCAACTGCGAATATTCTACTCTATTTTTAACAATTTTTATTGTCGTAAATAACGCCTCTTTAAAAGAGCTCTCGTCAGCTATACCTTTCCCCGCAATTTCATAAGCCGTTCCATGGTCTGGCGATGTTCTTACTTCAGATAAACCCGCAGTATAGTTAACCCCATTCCCAAAAGTAAGTGTTTTAAAAGGAATAAGTCCTTGATCATGATAAGAAGCTACAATTGCATCGAACTTTTTATAGTTATTAGATCCAAAAAAACTATCAGCTGCATATGGTCCAAAAACCATTACCTTATTATTAAATAACGACTCAATTGCCGGCTTTAGTACTTCATCATCTTCTTTTCCTATAACTCCATTGTCTCCTGAATGTGGATTAATTCCTAAAACAGCTATTTTTGGTTTATTAATCCTAAAATCTTTTTTCAACGACTCATTTATTGTTGTAATTTTTTCTTTAATCAGTTTAGGAGTTATTTCACTAGCCACATCTTTTACCGCCACATGATCCGTAAGCAAACCTACTTTCAACCCATCGGACACCATAAACATCAAGGCATTTCCATCCAATTCTTGAGCTAAGTAATCCGTATGTCCTGGAAATGAAAAATCTTCTGATTGGATATTTGCCTTATTTATAGGAGCCGTTAACAACCCATCAATTTTTTTTTCTTTTAAGGCAACTGTCGCAGCTTTTAATGACTGTATTGCAAAATCACCAGCTTGTTTACTCTCTTTACCAAACTCAAAATTAAATGATTCCTCCCAAATATTGAAAATATTCAGCTTATTATCTACTAATTTACCCAAACTCTCCACTCGCTGAGTTTGAGTTGTTAAGTTAAGGTGTTTTTTTAAATACTGAATTGACTTTTGTGATGCAAAAACTACAGGCGTACAAAAATCAAACATCCTAGGATCTGAAAATGTTTTTAAAATAATTTCTGCCCCAATACCATTTAAATCGCCAACAGAAATACCAATACTAATTTTTTTATCTATACTCATATAATGAACCTATATTTATCTCTTATAAAAGGAATCCTTTTTAACATGAATACAACAGCTAAAAAGTAAATTTATTGTAATTTTGAAAACACAAAAGTAACCAATTATTTTATTAAAATGTTTACAGGTATAATTGAATCCCTTGGAGAGGTTGTTAATATTGAAAATGAAGGCACAAATGTACACTTTACCATAAAAAGTAATTTCACCCAGGAATTAAAAATAGATCAAAGCGTAGCTCATAATGGAGTATGCTTAACCGTTGTTTCTTTAAATGACGACAAATATGTTGTAACAGCTATTCAAGAAACACTTCAAAAAACAAACTTAAGCTACTTAAAACCTAATTCCATAGTTAATTTAGAAAGAGGAATGAAACTTGGAGACAGACTTGATGGACACCTAGTTCAGGGCCACGTAGATCAAACTGGAAAATGCATTGAGAGAAAAGAAGAAAATGGTAGTTGGATTTTTACTTTTCAATATGACGAAACACTAGGAAACATCACTATAGAAAAGGGATCTATAACAGTAAACGGAACAAGCTTAACTGTAGTGAATTCAAAAATAAATACTTTTAGTGTAGCAATAATACCGTACACTTACGAGAATACTATTTTTAAGTTTATCAAAATAGATGACTTAATTAATTTAGAATTTGATGTAATAGGGAAATATGTAGCAAGGCTACATGATAGAAAATAATTACTTTTTCTTAAAAGATTTTTTTACTCCATAAAACAATCCCGCAACTAGCAACGCTAGTATTCCTCCATCAATAGGTAACCCTGGTGGTGGTGGTGGCATTAATGGCGCTGGAGGAACTTGTGCGAATACCGCAGGCATCACAAGTAAAAGTGCCACAAAAAACCAAACTGCTTTATTATTATTATTATTATTATCTTTCATACGGTGTAAAAATATAAAAAAAAATGTATTGTCCAAACAAAACAAAGACAAACCACAAATTTTATATTAATCTAGTTCTAGTTATCAACAATTTCATAAGACACTATCTTACTTCACTGCATGCGCAAATATAGAAAAAAATATAACAACTAAAATTATGTTGAATGTTTTTTTGACTTAAGTGATTATTTAACATACATATAGCTTTGCGTGATTTTATTAACGATAATGAAAAAGCAAAAAATCTATCCTTTTAATCAATCAATTTTTAAAATATTTTTTTCCTTTAAAACATTATTGTTAATAAGTCTTTACACCAAAACCTATTAGGATACTAAATTTATAAACTAAATTCTTTAAATTGTGTAGTTCCCTCCCTAGCCTCTAAACAAAAAGAAATCTTTTTTCATTTCTTCAATAGCTTCCTCACTATGATCCGTAATATAATTAATGGCATTTTCCGTAAATGTATCCCCTTTTTCAGTCAGCGTGACAATATCATTATCAATGATTATCATATTATTTTTTAACGCCAACTCTAATACTGATTTAGCTTGAGACTTTTGCCAATTGATATGCTCCCCTAAGTGATTTACATGACGCTCATTTTTTTCTGTATGGTTTTTTAAATGTAACAAAAAAGTTAGCAATAAGACTTCTATTTTCTGACGGCTTTGTTTATAACCTACTGACACCATACCGGTACCTGGCGCAAATAAAAACACTATTAAGAAAACAACACCCAAAACACTTGCTATAGATCCTGCAATTGAAGCGTCCAACCCATGAGCCAACCAATAGCCTGAAATTGCTGAAAAAACTCCAAAACCTACGGAAAGCAATATCATTTTTCCCAAGTCTTTAGTCAATAAATATGCTGTTGCTGCAGGAGCAATTGTTAATGCTACTACCAAAATAGCGCCTACTGCATCAAAAGCACCTACTGTAGTTACAGAGGCTACAGTCATTAATCCATAATGTAGTATTACTGGAGAAAAACCTAAGGCCGATGCTAACCCTGCATCAAAAGTACTTACTTTTAATTCTTTAAAAAATGCTACCAATAAACTTAGTGTTACCAATACGACTACTCCAATAACCCATAGTGATTTTGGACCGACGTCAACGCCAAACAAATCCAACCTATCAAAAGGAGCAAAAGCTAATTCTCCTAATAATACTGCATCAACATCTAAATGAACATCATTAGCATTTTGAGCAATTAGTATCACTCCAATACTAAATAGCGCAGGAAATATTAGTCCAATGGCTGTATCTTCTTTTACTAAACCTGTTTTTTGTATAAACTCAACAAGAAAAACAGTTAATATTCCCGTAAAAGCTGCTAGAACTATTAACAAAGGAGACGACAAATCATGAGTTATAAAAAACCCAACAACAATACCTGGTAATATAGCATGACTGATAGCATCACTAATTAATGCCATTTTCCGAAGTAACAAAAATACTCCTGGAATTGCACAAGCTATAGCAACCAAGCTAGCAATCAACTGTATTTCAATTTGTGCGCTAGTCATTTGTTTCTACATGTTGGTTATATAAATTTTTAGCTTTCTCAAAACCTTTCATTGTTAATGACCAATTTGTACCCGTAACTACAATTAAGTTCTCTTGCTCTAATTTATGGAGAGACTTTTTAGTATATCCATGAAAATTATTCAATATCTTAACAGAATGCGGATGATCAACATCCTTATGGGTTTTTGCAATATCATACATAAAAGATAGTGTTTTATGTAATTTTAAATCATTTCTATTCTGCCTAAACCGAATTTCTTTAAACAACAATCCCCTGTTTGGTGAAAAAATAAAAGACACCAATACAAATACAGAAGCCACTAGAACAATTACCGGTCCTGTAGATAAATTCGGATAACTTGCACTAATTCCGGTTCCTATCACTCCAGAAAAAGTACCAAATGTTGCAGCCAAACCAACCATAATAGCTAAACTATTTGTCCATTGTCTTGCTGCCGCTGCAGGAGCCAACAACATAGCACTCATTAACACTACACCAACAGTTTGTAAACCTAAAATGATTGCCGCTACTATAAATGACGTAATTAATGTATCCAAAAACTTAATATTAAATCCTAATGTTTTAGTATAGTCAGCATCAAACAACAATAATTTAAACTCTTTCCAAAACAACAGCAATACTACCAAACATACGCCAGTAACCATAGTCATAAACCAAACATCCTTTTCTAGTAATGTTGCCGCTTGCCCGAACAAGTACTTATCCAATCCAGCTTGATTGGCATTAGGTTGCTTTTGTATAAAGGTTAATAACAACATTCCTACCCCAAAAAACAATGACAAAATTAAGCCTAGTGCAGTATCTGATTTTAAATGCGTTTTTGTAATAATTGTTTTGATCCAAAATGCACCTACCAAACCACTAATCAATGCCCCCAATAACAAGGTATTACTATCTTTGGCTCCAGTTATTAAAAAAGCTATAGCTATCCCAGGTAATGCAGCATGGGAAATCGCATCCCCTAAAAGACTTTGTTTTCTCAACACAGCGAAACTACCCAACATACCACATACTGCACCTAAAATAGCAGTACCAAGGGTAATGGTTCTTAACGTATAGTCGTTAAATAAGAGTTCTATATATTCTAGTATCGTCATTACTTAGTAGACCTTAATCTATTCCTGTACACTTACTTGATAATTAATCCCGTACGTTTTAATTAAATTTTCATTATTAAAAATATCTTTAACAGGTCCTGTAGCAATTTTCTTTACATTTAAAAAAGTTACCCAATCGAAATATTCAGGAACTGTTTGCAAATCATGATGTACTACAATTACTGTTTTTCCAGCTTTACGTAAGAGTTTTAATATATTAATAATTGCTTTTTCAGTTGTTGCATCTACTCCTTGAAAAGGCTCATCCATAAAATATATTTCTGCATTCTGAACTAGAGCTCTTGCTAAAAATATTCGTTGTTGCTGCCCTCCAGAAAGCTGACTTATTTGCCTGTTTTTATAAGGTAACATCCCTACTTTTTCTAAAGCTTCTAAGGCTGCTTTCTTTTCAGTTTTCCCAGGACGTTTAACCCAACCTAAACCTCCATAAGTTCCCATTAACACAACATCAAGTGCTGTTGTAGGAAAATCCCAATCTACACTTCCTTTTTGCGGCACATAAGCCACTAACTGACGTTGTTCTTTATATGGTTTACCAAAAACACTGACCGAGCCCGCAATGGGTTTTATGATTCCTAGTATCGCCTTTATTAGCGTGCTTTTACCTGCTCCATTAGGACCAACTATAGCCATTAACACCCCTTTCGGAATTGTTAAATCAATATCCCAAAGTACAGGTTTGTAATTATATGCAACAGTTAAATCGTCTATCGCAACTGCAATCTCCTCTTTCATTACTTTAAAGCATTAACAATCGTTTTCATATTATACTCATACATTCCTATATAAGTTCCTTCTAAAGTACCTGGGTTCCCTAAAGCATCTGAATACAACGTTCCTCCAATAGCTACTTCATGGTCTTTTGATCTAACTGCAGCTTGTAATGCCTCTACCGTACGAACAGGCACTGAGCTTTCAATAAAGATCGCTTTAATGTCATGGGTAATAATAAAATCAGAAATTCGCTGTACATCTTGCACCCCTGCTTCAGTAGCGGTTGATAAACCTTGTAAACTCATTACTTTAAAATCGTATACTTTTCCAAAATACGCGAAGGCATCATGAGCCGTTACCAGAATTCGTTTTTCTACAGGTAATCCTTCTAATTGTACCGCATTATTATTTTCTAATTGATCAAGCTTTTCAATATAAGTCTTTGCATTTTCAGCATATACTTTTTTATTCTTAGGGTCTAATATTGACAATTGATTCGCTACATATGTAGTTGCATTTTTCCAATGAGTCGTAGAAAACCAAAAATGTGGATCATAGCTAGATGCAAAATCTACTGATGAAATTAGGGCCTCCTTTGCAATTGCATCCGAGACTGAAATAGTTTTTTTTCCATTATGACGCATTTTCTCAAACACATCTTCTAACTTCCCTTCTAAATGTAATCCGCTGTAAAAAATAACATCCGCATTATAAAACTTCGTTACATCGCCTTCACTAGCCTTATACAAATGTGGATCAACTCCAGCTCCCATTAAGCCTTCTAGCTCAACTAAATCTCCTGCCAACTCTTTCACTAAATCAGTTACTTGAGATGTTGTACTTACCACTTTTAATTTCTCATTTCCTGTTTTTTCTTTCACTTCTTTTTTACAAGAAAACGCTATCAATGCGAATAAAATAACTACGTAATGTTTCATCTGTTTACTTTTAATATTTTTTTATCAGTTACATGCAACCTCTGATGTTTAAAATAATCATCGCCTTGTGTGGTTCATAATTATTTTAAACATATCGGTTTCATGCTTTATTTTTAATATAAATATTATTTGCTATTTGTTGTGATATGGTAAACTCGTTTGCATCTATCTTAATGCGCATGGAGTTATCAAAATTCTCCTTTTCCAAAACCATAATTTCTTTACCTAAGGCAATTTCTTGCTTATCTAGATAGCGCAAAAAATCCGACGAAGTATCTTTTACCCCTACGCAAACTGCTTTTTTATTAACCTCCAAGGTTGCTAATAAAGATTTTTCTAAAAAATTGATATTTCCGTCCTTATCTGGAATTGGGTCACCATGAGGATCACGTTTTGGATATCCTAAAAAAGCATCTATTTCATTTATCAACTTATTAGAATGAATATGCTCCAATTGCTCCGCTACTTCATGTACTTCATCCCAATTAAAATTGAATTTCTCCACTAATAACACCTCCCATAATCGGTGTTTTCTAATTACATTAGCTGCAATCTTCTCGCCAGTTTTAGTTAATGTAACCCCTTGATACTTTTTATAGAAAACCAGTTCCTTTTCTGCCAATTTCTTAACCATATCAGTAACCGAAGAAGCCTTTGTGTCCAATTGCTGAGCAATAGCATTTGTGCTTATTCCTTTCTCCGCTTTTATGCTTAAATGAAATATTGCTTTTAAATAATTTTCTTCTGACTTAGAAAGCATTGATTTGTTTTTTAGACAAATATACAACATATATTTAGATGAATTTTAATTTATTTTTAGGTTAGTCTAAAAATTAGCTTAGATTTGCAAAAAAAAATATTTCAAAGAGATGAAAAAACAATTTACAATATTGTTGATTTTTTGTTTAAGCTTAATTAGTTTTGCTCAACATGATAACAGCGTAACACATACAATAAATGGTACTGTAACAAGTGAAGGGAAACCAGTCGCTTTTGCAACTGTATCCATAAAAGGGACTTCTAACGGAACAGTTTGTGATGACAGTGGAAAATTCAGTTTAACCTCTAAGCATGGTGAATTCACCATTACTGTGCAGGCTGTAGGATATAAAACTGTTGACAAAAGTATTCACTTAGACAATAGCATTACCATCAACTTTGATTTAACAGAAGACATTTCTAGTCTAGATCAAGTGGTTGTTACTGGAACTAGAACTTACAAAAAGAGAACCAACTCTGCGGTTATTGTAAATGTAATCAATAGTCAAACTCTAGAAAACGTACAAGCGTGTACTTTATCAGAAGGATTAAAATTCCAAACTGGATTACGCGTAGAAACCGATTGCCAAACGTGTAACTACACTCAATTACGAATGAATGGTTTAGCAGGTGGATATTCTCAAATATTAATCAATGGTCGACCAATATTTAGCCCATTAACAGGTTTGTATGGTATGGAACAAATCCCTACAAACATGATTGATAGAATTGAAGTTGTCCGTGGAGGTGGATCAGCACTATATGGATCTAGTGCAATAGGGGGTACTGTAAATGTTATTACAAAAATACCTAGGAAAAACAATTATGAAATAGGATTTACACACCAGAATTTTAAAGGAACTACTGAAAATATTTTAGCAGGTAACGCAACTGCTATCAGTAAAGACAAAAACACTGGAGCTACTTTCTTTGTAAATAACCGTCAACGTAGTGCTTACGATGCTAATGGTGATAATTTTTCTGAATTACCAGAATTAAAAAACTTATCATTTGGAACAAACATGTTCTTTTTACCAACAGACAATCAAAAATTAGAAGTTAGTTTAAGTAAGTTAAATGAATATAGGTACGGAGGACAAATGGTGGATGGACCTGCCCATTTAGCAGAACAATCTGAGGAACGTACACATGATGTGTTTATTGGAAACGCTGATTACCAAATTAATTTTAACGAGAACAAAAGTTCCTTCATCACGTATGTTGCCTCACAACATACGGAACGTGTTCACTACACAGGAATTATACCTGATATAGGTGGTGTTATTGACCCTATAACAGGCTTAACTGAATATGAAAATCACTTAGTTAACCCTCCTTATGGAACCTCAAAAAACTTAACCATGCAAGGTGGCGTACAAGTAAACCATAAGCTAGAAGAATTTATTGGTGGTAATAATGTACTTACTTTAGGATCAGAATATATACAAGATGAAGTATTAGATGAAATATCTGCTTATGATTACAAAACAGATCAAACTACAAAAAACTTAAGTGTATTTGCACAAAGTGACTGGGAAATAACCAATAAATTAAATTTATTGACGGGAGTACGTTTTGACAATCACAGGCTAAAGGACTTTAAAAACAACAAAAATATAACTACTAATGTAGCAAGTCCTAGAGTTTCTTTATTGTACAAGCCTTTTGGAAAAGCACAATTTAGAGCTACTTGGGGTACTGGTTTTAGAGCTCCTCAAGCTTTTGATACTGATTTACACATTGCTTTTTCAGGTGGAGGAATTTCAAGAGTTGAATTAGCTGACGATTTAAAAAAAGAACGCTCAAACACCTATACAGCATCATTTAATTATGATAAAGGAAACGAGCATTTTATTGCAGGATTTACTTTAGAAGGATTTTACACCCATCTAGATGATGCATTTTATTTGGATCCTGATGACACAATTCCAAATGAACTTATATATACAAAAAGAAATGGTGATGGTGCAACAGTTAAAGGTATCACTTTAGAAGCCAGAGCTAATTTTGATAAAGTAGTTCAAATAGAAGCAGGGTTTACACTACAATCTAGTTTGTATGATACCGCTGTAGAAAATATTGTTGGACAAATAAAAAAACGTGAGTTTTTAAGAACTCCTAATGATTATGGTTATGCAACATTTAGCTATATGCCAAGTAAAAAGTTTAACACCTCATTAAACATGGTATACACTGGAAAAATGGAACTTGCCCATTTAGCTGGTGCACCAGAGCAATTAACAGATGAGTATTTAACGTCTAAATCTTTTGTTGAATTAGGAGTTAAATCTAGCTATACTTTTAACCTAAAGAAAATAGGAGCTGACATGCAAGTGTTTGGAGGAGTAAAAAATATTTTTGATGAATACCAAACTGATTTCGATTCCAGTAAAAATCGTGACAGTAACTACGTATACGGACCTGGAATGCCAAGAACATTTTTTATAGGTTTAAAAATTGGAACTGGATTGTAAATACTAGTTAAAAAAACAACTTTTCTAAAACCGACTGATGAAAATCAGTCGGTTTTTTTTATGTAATTTTGCAATCTTAAAAAACCGCTCTAAAAAATGAAAAAAGACATTGAAATACCTAAGTCAGAAGGCGTATATATCGCTATTGTATTAGAGTATAATACTGAATTTGAGTTTGACGATTGGAATGCCTACTTGATAAATGACTCAGATACTGATTTAGAAATGGTTTTTGTAGTTACCGAAGGTTATGATACGGAACGACGCACATCTAAAATGAGACATGCAATGCCTGTTGTCCCTAAAAAATCATATGCTAAAATAGAGTTGATGATGGAAGATGTTTTTGCCTTAAATAATAAATTTAGCGTTAGCTATTTTGCTGAAAGTAAACTATATGATAAAAAATACATTTTCGGAAAAAACACCATAAACAAAAATGCCCTAAGGGATATTCCACATATGGAATTAAAAGGAATATTGATGAAGTAACTACATATCATATTCTAGCCCACTAACTAAACCTTTCTATCATGCAATTATACCTATTTTTAATAGCATACATATTCCTAATCATTGGGATTTCCGTGTATATTTCTAAAACTTCATCAACCGAAGATTTTTTAATAGGTGGAAGAGATAGAAATGGGTTGGCCATTTTATTTTCAAAATTTGCTGGAGCCATTGGCGTGAGTACTTTAATAACTTATACTGGCTATGCCTACAATTTCGGATGGGGACTATTTGCCATGTCTATCGGTTCTGTAGTTGGATATTTATTATTTGCTTTTTGGGCAGCTCCAAAAGTTAAACGACTCTCCTTAAAAGGAAAGTTTTATACTCAAGGAGATTTACCATCCTTTACAACCAATACTAAAAATACTGCAGTAGTTACTAACTTAACTACCATAGCTGTTCAATTTTTCTGGATAGTGTTATCACTTGCTGGAGGCGCAAAAATCATTGCCTTTTTCGATATTCTATCCTATGAAATATCCCTACTTATAACTACGGGAGTAGTATTGACATATGTATTAATTTCTGGATATAAAGCAGTTATTATAACTGATATTATTCAAGCTTTAATCATTGTTGTTTTTTTAGTCATCATCGTATATACTGTTTTAGATATTCCAGACCTAAGCAATGTTATTCATAATTCTACTCCAAGAAAAGTAACAGTAGGTACTGTTTTAGGACTTACGTTGTATGGAGGGTTATCCGTTTTTGGAATGGCTGATAGGTATCAACTGTGTTATTCGGCTAAAGATGAAAAGTCTTTGAAGTTTGGAATGGGAATGGCAATAATACCTGTTTTATTTATCGCATTTATTCTTCTTCTTATTGGACTATACGTATACCAACAAAATCCTTCATTAGATGCTGATACGGTATTTGTATATGCAATGAAACATTTTTTAAATTCATCATGGCTTCCACTACTATTGGTATTATTCTTTGCTGGGTTGATGAGTACTGCAGATACATCAATATTCGCTGTGGCCTCACATAGCGTATTTAATGTACAAGAAAAAAACAAAGTAAAATCATTGCGTTATGCCACAATACTAACCGTGATTGGAGCTTTTATATTAGCTTATTTTTGGAGAAATATTGTAGAAATAACCATCGTAGGTGCTGCTTTACGGATGACCCTTTCTGTTGCAATGATTTATGTTATTAAAGGCAATAAAAATAGCGGTCGATTTATAGCGAGTGCATTAGGTGGTGTAGTAGGATTACTGATAGGCGTACTTATTTTCGGACCTAAACCTACAATAGCTATTACCGTTCTTATTGGCTCATTATTAGGTTTAATTTATAAGTCAAAAAAAAAAAATCTAAAATAGTATCTTCACCCAACAAGTGAGTAAAGTATTACAAAAATAAACTTGCCAAATAAGGACACATCTCTACAATATTAATCTCTTTCCTTTTTCTCCTTTCATTAAGTGAAGAAGTTTTCTTTACTAGAGAAACCTTAAACAATGAAGTGCCAAAATATTTGGAGCACGGAAATTTAGTTCCTACATTTAGTTAAAATAAATTTAAAGGTATGAGCATAAAATCAATCACGATAACGCTATTTACATTATTACTGATAATGTCATGCTCATCTGATGAGAATACCTCAGTAATAGCGCAGACTTACCCTTCCTTTGGACCAGAAACAGACATAAATATCACTGGTTTAACTTTTGATGCAATGGAGCCATTCCTATCGTCTGATGGGAACTATTTGTTTTTCAATAATGTAAATGACGGGATTAACACCAAACTGTTTTATGCTACTAAAATAAACGACTCCACATTTTCTTTTGTAGGAGAATTAAACGGTACCAACCAATCTACTGCCCCTCATTTAGATGCAGTGGCTGATATGGATGCCAATGGTAATTTTTACTGGACCTCAACAAGAAATTACCCTGCGGAATTAAATAATCTTTTTCACGGAAACTTTACAGCAGGTAATATCACCAATATTGGAAGAGTACAAGGTGATTTTAATAAGAACATACCTGGGTGGCTTGTAATGGATCACGGAATTAGTTTAGACGGACAATTTTTGTACTTTAATAACGCACGTTTTGATGATACTACTTGTCAAGGACCTTGTGAAACTACTATCGGAATTGCGCAAAAAGTAAACAACACCACCTTTAACACCATTCCTGATTCAGCAAACATACTTCAACATATAAATGATTCCAATTACATATATTACGCCCCATGCATCAGTAGTAATAACCTTGAATTATATTATACCAGATATCTAAAAGGGACTATTACCTCAAGTACCCATTTTGAAATTTGCGTTGCGGTTAGAAGTAATGCTTCCTCAGCTTTTTCTATACCGAAAGTATTATTTTCGTCTCCAATTGCTAATTTAATTGAAGCTCCTACGCTAACAACAAATAAGAATATAATGTACTATCATAAGAAAACTACTAATAGCCATAAAATTGTAATGAGGCATCGTATAACCCAATAATTATTACTTTGTTTTTCTAATAAAACTAAAGAAATTTTGAAGTATAACAAAACAGGTAACATACTTTATGTCTGAAAATTACGCTTGAAAACAATCAAAGTTGTTAGACTAGAATAAAAAATAAATAACCTTTAAGGTTTAATCCAACTTATCAGTTAGTTTATTAAATATTTTCTTTGGGTTTTTTCCTTCGTAAAGAATTGCATGAACTGCATCAATAATTGGTGTTCTAGCCACTTTTTCGCTTGATATATTTAAAGCATGAGCACTTTTTGTAGCATAGTATCCTTCGGCAACCATACTCATTTCCATTTGTGCAGATTTTACGGTATAGCCCTTCCCAATCATATTCCCGAACATTCTATTTCTACTAAAAACAGAATATCCCGTTACTAACAAATCTCCTAAATAAGCAGAATCATTAATATTACGTTTCATTTTATGACGCTTTTTAATAAAGCGCTTCATTTCTCGAATACTATTACTCATTAATACACTTTGAAAGTTATCACCATAACCTAAGCCATGTGCAATACCAGCTGCAATAGCATAAATGTTTTTTAACATTGCGGCATATTCAGTCCCAATAATATCATCCGAAGTTTTACACTTAATATACCAACTTGATAAAGCATTAGCAACCAAAGCAGCATTAGCGGCACTTGCGCTAGCAATAGTCAGATAAGATAATCGCTCTAAAGCAACCTCCTCAGCATGACAAGGACCTGTGATTACACCAATATTTTCAAAAGGAATGTTATATTCTTTGTGAAAATGTTCACCAACTATCAAGCTACTTTCAGGGACAATCCCTTTAATTGCAGAGAATATAATTTTATTTTCTAAACTTACCGTTAAGTTTTTCAGCTCATTATGTAAAAAAGCAGAAGGAATTGCAAAAACAACCACATCAGCATGGTCAACAATTTCATTGATGTTTGAGCTTAATATTAATTTCTTAACATCAAACTCTACCGAGCTTAAATAATTAGGGTTATGATGTTCCGTAAGTAAGTGCTCAATAGCAGATTCATTACGCATATACCAACCAATTTCCGAACAGTTTTCACACAACATTTTTACAATTGCTGTTGCCCAACTTCCTCCACCGATAACCGCGTATTTTTTCTGACTCATATTATTTATTCGATTGCTTATTATCTGCAAAAATACGAAAAAATTCAGCATTAAAAATATGATTAAATTCATATCTACAAGTTCATTTTTAGTTTTGGCATAAAAGTTGATTTCACTCAAGTATAAAACAAATACTTATGAATTATTTAAAACTACTTTTCAGTTTATTTACAATCAGCTTACTTTTAACTTCATGTCATGTAGATGTTATAGAACCATACCCAAATTACCACACTCAAGTATCCATTAATGAAACCTTGAGCCGTTATGAACTATGGTATGTAGATATTAATGAAACTACAGGTAGTGGCGAAGTTCCTTTTTTACAAAAAGCATTTACTGTTTCCTTTAAAAACGGGACATTATATGCCAACAATAATCTTGTAGGTATAGGAAATACAGGTAACGGATTTGGAATAGACGTGGGGTATTACAATGCTTTTGATAATATAGTAGAAGTTAGTCATGATATTAACGGATACTGGACATTAGAATTATATCACATTTCTCCAAACAAAATAGAGTTATACCACAGCCCTACAAACACCTCATATTTCTTATATGGATATAACAGAAATACATTTGATTATGATTTAGTGTTTTATGATAACATCCATTATTTTTTACAAGAATATGAATCTTGGGAAAAAATAGCAACTATTGGAGGGTCAGCTACTGAATTTGACGCAGAAAACTTCGTGCAATTTTTAGCGGGGGGAAACAATAGTGAATTCCGTAGCTCACAGGACATTAACGGAACACCAATTAGTAACTTATATTGGGATTATTCTGGGTTATATGATGTAGCTAATTTTACTGATACACATTATGTGAAAGCATTAACACTTGATTACGACTACTTTGCTGATGAATATTTTGAATTAAGCATTATCACTGATGGAGAAATAGAATTGTATCATCCAACGTCAGGAACGGCATACCGTTTTGTTGGAAGACATTTTATACAGTATTTAAAAACTGCTGAAGGAAAAATGGCAGACAAGAAAAGAACAAAAACTGTTTTAAAAGATTTTCATAAAGAATCTAGCAAAAGAGTTATTAAAAAATAGATGATTAGTTTTTAGTTGAGTTATTAAGGAAGTTATGTACCGCCAAGTACGTAGCTTTCTTTTTTTTAGGAATAATCCAGTTTAAAAAGTTATCTTGTTTGCTCATTCTTTTTTGCATCAAATTAACATGAATAAATCAAAAAGTAACCAAAATTCTCCTTCATTAAAATCAACGCATTACGATACTATAATTATTGGCTCTGGAGCTGGCGGATTATCTGCTGCTATTTGCTTAGCACGTGAAGGTCAGAAAGTATTGGTATTAGAGCAACATGATGTGCCTGGGGGATGGTGTCATAGTTTTTATTTAAATGGTCATCGATTCACACCTGGAGTACATTATGTAGGTTTATTAGAAAAAGGACAATCCACAAATGAGCTTTATACAGGTTTAGGAATTGCGAATGATATTGCTTTTTACAGAATGAATCCTAAAGCTTTTGAACATTGTTGGGTTGGAAAAGAACGTTTTGATTACCCTGCAAATTATAATGACTTTATAAATGCATTGGCCGAACGCTTTCCTGAAGAAGAAAAGAATATAAGAAAATACCTTACAATTATAAAAAATATTGGCGATCAACTTAAATTAATACCTAAAATTAGAGGTTTCTGGCAGCAAATATCAATTCCTTTTCGGACAAAGCACATGGGTAAATATTCCCCTTTTACCTTAAAACGTGTTATGAATTGGTATATCAAAGACCCGTTGTTAAAAAGTTTTTTAGGAATCCAATTTGGCGATCATGGTTTGCCTCCATCAAAAGCCAGTTTTATAATGCATGCTGCTATAATGGATCATTATTCCTCAGGTGGCTTTTACCCAATGGGTGGTGGTGGCGCATTAATTAAAGCCATGACTAATAAGATAAAAGCATATAGTGGTGAAATAAAAACTAGTGCATCGGTAAAACGTATTTTGTTAGATCATAGTAAAAAAAGGAAACGAGCAATTGGTGTAGAATTGGAATCTGGGAAGCAGTTTTTTGCTAACCGAGTCATCTCAAATGCTGATCCTGGAATTACATACCTTGATTTAATTGGGAAAGAAAATCTTAGCAAGAAACTCTACAATAGATTAAGTAATACAAGATACTCCTGTACTTCTATTATGCTATTCTTAACAGTGGATATGGATGTAAAGGCTGCAGGTTTAGATTCTGGTAATATTTGGTACATGCAATACAAAAATCTTGACGATGTGTATAATGATATGCAACAAAAAGATATTTTAACTGGTGATGAATTTTCTGGATTATTTATCAGTTGTACGACTTTAAAAGACCCAATTAGTTTTGATGGAAAACATCATACACTAGAAGTAATTACCTATATAAATTACGAGGCATTTAGTGAATTTGAAAATGAAGATAAAGAGCGCTCACCCGCTTATTTGAAATTTAAAGAGCAGCTTATTGAAAAATTCTTAAATAGTTTAGAAAAGGTACTTCCAGGAGTACGATCACACATTGTGCATCAAAACTTGGGAACTCCTATGACAAACGAATATTACATCAATTCCACTAAAGGGAATGTTTACGGTACCGAAAAAAGTTTGAAATATATAGGCCCATTTGCTTACAAATCAAAAAGTGAAATAGAAAACTTATACATGTGTGGCGCTAGTATTGTTTCACATGGTGTTGCTGGAGCTGGTTATTCTGGAGTACAAACAGCAGCTTCCATATTAGGTTGTAGACAGGATGACTTAATAAAACCTGATGATTCACAACACTTGAAAATATATGATGCTGAAGATGCTACAAATTATCCAGATTGGATGCTTAAAAAAATGGACGTAAAAAAAATGCGTCAAGAACTTAAAGATAAAGCCTCTGAAGAAGCATAAAGCTATTACTTTTTAAAACAAAACATTATGAAACTTATTTATACAATCTCATTGTTGATACTAACTATTGGTACAACATTCGGACAAAACAGTAACCCTAATTACGATCAAGCATTAGCTACTAAATTAGGAGCTGATGATTACGGAATGAAAAAGTTTGTATTGGTAATACTAAAAACGGGAAGTAATAATGATACCAATAAAACAAAAAAAGACAGTTTTTTTACAGGCCACATGACAAACATCAGTAAGCTAGTTGAAGACAAAAAGTTAATTGTTGCTGGCCCAATAGGTAAAAATGATAAAACTTATAGGGGGCTTTTTATTTTAGATGTACCAACACTAGAAGAAGCTACTATATTATTGCAAACCGACCCTGCTATAAAAGCTAATTACCTAGAACCTGAATTATATATTTGGTATGGTTCTGCGGCTTTATCAGAATACTTAGAGGCTTCAGATAAAATTTGGAAGATTAATCCGTAGCCTACTACTAAATTTCTTTAAAAAACTAACTTTTATAAAAATTCATTTCATCAATAAACTGCCATACTTTAGTATCTAGTAAAGGTCTAACATCCTTATTCCCGGCAATACTTTTACGAATCATGGTAGAAGATATTTCCATAATTGGTGCAGCTACTCTAGTAATTCTTGGGTGATCTTTAAACTGATGTTCTACTGTTCCTTCTGAAATTCTTGGATACACGTATAGATTATGGTTGTTTAAAATAACTTCATAGTTCTTCCACTTATGAAAGTTTTTTAAGTTGTCCTCTCCCATTAATAATGAAAACTCATGCTTAGGAAATTTTTCATTTAAATGAGCTAAAGTATAAACCGTATAATTTGGTTCTGGCAAACCAAACTCAATATCTGACGGCTGTAACTTATCATAATTTTCAGTAGCCAAATACACCATTTCAAATCGATGATGATTGGCTAATAAACTACTTTTCTTTTTAAACGGACTTAACGGCGTCACCACCATCCAAACTTGATCTAAATTAGAGTTTTCAGCCATATGATTTGCTATAGCCAAATGCCCAACGTGAATTGGGTTAAATGTCCCAAAGTATAAACCTATTTTCATACGCTTCCCCACAAAAGTGAGTGTTTTTTTATTCCACTAGTAAGTTATATTCTTTTCTTTAAGAAATTATGAGCTAATTCTTCCGCTTCTTTTAACGCAACGTCTAAATTGTCATTTTCAATAATAAAATCAAACTGTGGTGCTGTAGCTAACTCTATTGAAGCTTTAGCAACACGCATATTAATTTTATCATCACTTTCTGTAGAACGCTTTTTTAAACGAATTTTAAGCTCTTCAATACTTGGTGGTTTTACAAAAACCGATAAAGTACGTTCCGGGTAAATACGCTTGATATCTATTCCTCCAACAACATCAATGTCAAAAATAACATGTTTTCCTTGTGACCAAATACGTTCTACCTCAGACTTCAATGTTCCGTAAAAATTATCACGGTACACTTCTTCCCATTCTAGAAACTCTTCAGCCTTTATTTTATTTTTGAATTCTTTAAGTGACAAGAAGTAGTAATCTTTACCATCAACTTCCTCTCCTCTAGGTTCTCTAGAAGTTGCTGAAATAGAAAATTCTAAATTCAGTTTTTCTATGCCTAATAAATGCCTAACAATTGTTGTTTTCCCTGATCCTGACGGTGCTGAAAAAACGATTAACTTTCCTTTAATCATTACAATACGTTTAACAATTGTTCTTTAATTTTTTCTAACTCATCCTTCATCTGAACAACTAATTTTTGCATTGGTGCATAATTAGACTTTGAACCGATGGTATTAATTTCTCTACCCATTTCCTGAGCAATAAAGCCTAATTTTTTACCATTAGAATCATCTGAGTTTATAGACGAAATAAAGTAATCTAAATGATTACTTAAACGAACTTTCTCCTCAGTAATATCATATTTTTCAATATAATAAACCAGTTCTTGCTCAAAACGATTTTCGTCAACCTTTTCTTTTAAATCGGCAATTCCTTTTTGCAAACGCTCTTTTACACCTGCAATACGTTCAGGATCTACAGCAATTACTTCCTCTAACAATCCTCTAATATTCTCGTTACGCTGTAAAAATTCTGTTTCTAAAACTTTTCCTTCATCATTTCTATAGGCTACAATATTTGCTATAGCTTCTTTAATATTTGTCTCTATAGCTTTCCATTCACCTTCATCAATCTCCTCACGTTCAGCCCTTGCAGTATCAGGCAATCGCATGGCCATTTCCAAACATTTTGCTGCAGAGGTATCAGGAGCAATTGTTTGTAATTGCTTCATATATTCCCTTACAACTGCTTCATTTATTTTTGTAGATGTTTCTT
>Ga0209291_1001445_pt1 | contig 21112 bp, 18 predicted proteins | sample GOMGulsemesocosm_FD_184633 | JGI IMG/M metagenome (GOLD analysis project Ga0209291, IMG submission 184633) | Methane-oxidizing microbial communities from mesocosms in the Gulf of Mexico - GOM9B Gulf of Mexico (SPAdes) (version 2) | ecosystem: Environmental > Aquatic > Marine > Cold seeps...
CAACACGAATAAGCTGTACGGTTTTATCGGCATCACTTAAAGGCAATTGTGCTTGCCATGTTTCGATAGTGTCACCGTATTCGGTTTCAATTTGATAGGCTTCTAAGATACGGCGGTATTTATCTGCAACACTGATATTAGGATTATCTAACAAGCGATTGAGTTCAGCTAAACGCAGTTGGCGTTCTTGCCATAAGAAAGGTATGTCTTGTTCGACAAACAGGGTCAGTACTTGCACCATTTGTTGCATTAATGGCGTCAGTTCCATCCGCGTTTCACGGACACTAGCCATGTTATCTTCTAAGCTAATTAATAACTGCTGCTGTTGCGCTACCTGCTTTTCAAGTTGGCTGGTATACGTGGTGAGCACGGCATTTTCGCGTAATAAGGCGCGGTATTCCGCCACCGTTTCACTGGTTTTTTCATCTAATTCAGCAATGTTGCCCTGCGTACGTCGCGCTTGCACCTGTGATTGCTGCTTACTGCCGATAATATTATCAAGCTCGCTCGTCGCGTGGACAGGCATGATTAATACGCCTGCAAGTAACCCGATAGACCAAATTGCTGAATAGTTCATGTTCTTCCACTGCTATTAAATGTAATGTATAGACCTAGCGAATGCACAAGTCGTTAAGCTAAATGAGAATCATTGTATTTAAGCTGAGTGTATTAAGCAATGAATTCAAAAAAATATGTTAATATTGTACCCATTATTGGTAAACACACTACAGAGCACAATTATGATCATCCCCTATAAACAACTCGATAAAGATACACTAAATACCCTAATAGAACACTTCGTGTTACGAGAAGGTACTGATTATGGCACCCTAGAGATGTCGATGTCAGAAAAAGTGTGTCAGGTAATCAAGCAACTTGAAACCGGGGATGTTGTTATCGTTTACTCTGAATTACATGACAGTGTGAATATCCTGCCAAAGAGCGAAGTTCTTAAAAACCCACAATAATCGTGCAAATTTTATACTTGATCTAAGTTCATTTACCTCGTATAACATAGCACTCAGTCTTTTAACTCAACTAGTTGGTCGATCAAATGTCAGCAAAACATCCTATTATTGCTGTGACAGGTTCATCAGGCGCCGGTACTTCTACCACTAGCTTGGCCTTTGCACACATGTTCCGGCAAGAAAATATCAAAGCCTCTTTTATTGAAGGTGACAGTTTTCATCGTTATACCCGTCCCGAAATGGATGTGGCGATCCGTAAAGCCCGTGAACAAGGTCGGCATATCAGCTATTTTGGCCCTGAAGCCAATGACTTTGAGTTACTAGAAAACTTCTTTCAAGACTACGGCCGTGATGGCAGTGGTAAATACCGCCGCTACCTGCATACCTTTGATGAGGCCGTGCCGTATAACTTAATGCCGGGTACTTTTACCCCTTGGCAAGATATTGACGCGGGCACAGATATCTTATTCTATGAAGGTTTACACGGCGGTGTGGCGACTAAAGAAAATGACGTAGCGAAACATGTAGATCTGCTGATCGGCATGGTACCTATCGTTAACTTGGAGTGGATCCAAAAATTAGTACGAGATACTGAAGACCGTGGTCACTCTCGTGAAGCAGTGACAGATTCTATCGTCCGTTCAATGGATGATTACATTAACTTTATTACCCCGCAATTTTCACGTACCCACATTAACTTTCAGCGTGTGCCGTTAGTCGATACCTCTAATCCATTTAGTGCGACAGCGATCCCAACCTTGGATGAAAGTTTGGTGGTGATCCGTTTCCAAAGCGTGAAGAATGTAGACTTCCCGTATTTGCTGACCATGATCTCTGGCTCGTTTATTTCCGGTATCAATACCTTAGTTGTACCTGGCGGAAAAATGGCACTGGCGATGGAACTTATCTGTGCGCCGCTTATTCGTCAGCTATTAGTCGAAGGTAAAATTAGCTAACGTTAATAGATAGCATGAATGCACTACGCTCATAGATAAAAAGTTATAAATACAAAAAGGGAGACGCTGATTAACAGCGTCTCCCTTTTGTTTACCTAAACATGATCACCTAAAAATAGTTATTTAAAAACAATCATAGCGCCAAGAACAAACTAATAAATAACGGTGACGACAAGCTTAGAATAAAGCCACTGACAATCGCCAATGGTACATAGCCATTACCACCAGACTTTTGGATCATTGGCAGCGTGAAGTCCATTGCCGTCGCCCCCGCATAACCAATGGCGGTGGATGGGTGCAAACGAATTAACGCCGGAATAATCAAGATAGCCACCAGCTCGCGGCCTAAATCAATAATAAACGCAGCGCCACCATAGACAGGCGACAAACCATCAGTTAGCAAAATGCCTGATAACGAATACCAACCAAAGCCCGACGCTAATGCTAGGCCATTGGTTAATGGGATCTCCAGTAGAAACGCCGCAAGCAAACCACCAACCCAAGAACTTGTCATCATCACTAGCGCGATCTTAATGCCCCAAGTATTGAGCAATATCTCGCGTAGTTGCATGCCACTATTACGTAGCTGACAGCCGATAAACAATAATAACAATACCAGCGCACCTTCACTTATGGCATCAATATCAATCAGCTCTGGCGAAATGAACAGGCCAACAATAAAACCAGCTGCAATCACAAAGATTAACTGTGCAGACTCTAAAATTAGATGCCATTTACTTAATGACTCACCTTCACCTTCGACTGTCTTTGATAAACGTTTATCCAGTCCCCATAAGGCCAGTAAATTTGCAACAGACACACAAGCCAGCACAGTAAAACTGTATAAGCCGATGTTCTGAATGTTTTGCGCAAAGTTATCCAGATGCGACAAGCTAATGCCCATCAAAAATAAGATCACGTACACCATTTTACTGGTGGCGACGTTGACCCAATGAATATATTTCTGCTGCTTTAGCGCAACAAGGTAGCCCAGTACCAAGGGCACGATAACAATAAGAAATCCTGAATACATCTTAACATCAGTCCTACAATGATTAAGCGTCGACACTGACCGCATTAAGCGTATTAGTGAGTGTCTCAAACTGTGCAGTATTATTAATCAATAAACATACACGCTCACCCTGCTGCTTACGCGCTTGAGCTTGGGTGGCAAAATCAGAACTTAATATCGGATGACGCTCGGCATCACGGCGACATAATTCAACAAAATCAGCGATATCGTCCTTACTATCATTACCGTCTTCGACGTATAAAATCACATCAGCTTGCTGCATTAAGCGCAATGATCTTAGACGTAATAGGTCTGTTTCATCAGGCAATTTAATTAAATAAATATCACCGTCAACATCGCTATGTGGTGTCGTTAATTGCAAGTCAAACTCTTGTTGTAATTGTCCGCTATCGGTTGCCAGAGTCGCCGCTTTAGAACTGAAGAAACGTTCCCAAAAACGACGCCTTTCTGTCACGCTGCTAAATTGTTGTTTCACTCGCTCACGTTGCTCACCAGCAAAGGCACCGAGTGGCCCCAAGGTTTCAGGTAACAAAGCTTCAAGTTTTTCACGTAAATAACGAATCAATACTGGCGACAAACCACCACTAGAAATCGCGATTTGTAATGGGGAACGATCGATAATAGAAGGAGTGATAAATTCACACAGTTCAGGTTGATCTGCAACATTGACTAATAAGTTACGATCGCAACAGTCTTGCCATACTTGCTTATTTAACAAGGTATTGTCTGTGGTCACCCATACCATCACGTAATCACCAAGGTAACCGCGATTGTAGCCATCGATGATCGCCGTAATTTTGGCATCATCTCGATAACGTTGCAGAGTATCATTTAAACGTGGAGATAAAACCGTCACCTTGGCGCCAGCACTCAACAGCAAGTCAACTTTTCGACTCGCCACTTCGCCGCCACCGACTACCAGTACGTTTTTATCATTTACATCCATAAAAATTGGCAAATACTGCATGTTACATCCATTTAAAAGTGCATAAACAGGGCTTAGTATACGACTCAAGCTGCTGATAGTCATCAATATCACCACGATAGAAAATAATTAATTTAGTGGCACAGAAAATGCTTATATCTACATAACAAGAAATCTAACAAGAAATACAGAAATAATGTCCCCCGTCAGACAATTTTTTGACAGCAGTTATTAGTAGAGGCTTGATCATGCACGAACTTAAGCAATATATTCAAAATTACAAACAGATAAACATTGCCACCACTTGGTTACTGCTTGCTGCAGCATTAGTACTACTATTGCCTACTACAGCACTGTCGGTGTCAGGCTTAGATCTATGGGTCACAGAATACCGTGGTTATATCTCGATTATTGTCATCTCAGCTATTGCATATTTTATCGCATTATTGCTTGTGCAAGCCGGACAAGCGGTACTTGAGAAGCAAACCGAAACAGGCACTATGAACAAGATCCATAACATGGTGAAGGTGATGAATACCTCTGAGCAAGCGGTGATCCGTGAATTTATTTTTCAAAAGAAAGATATAATTTCGCTGCCATTAGAAGCCGCTGCCGTAGCGAATTTAGTGGATAGCTGTATTTTGGTACCGGCATTAAACAGTCAAGAAATCATCGGCACGGGCAGTAAAATCAAACTTTGCATTAATATTAAAGCGCGTCCATTACTTGATCATAAAGCATTAGGCTTTCCAGCAGGAAAAATGACTGAACAGCAAGCCCAGGTTCTGAAATCAGCACGCCCTGCATTTGCCAAAGAGTTTTACATTCGTCACTAAACCGCAACTGACGCCAACGCTCGCTAGCCGCCAGAAGCCAATACAGCAAAGTACATAATTTAATGTACTTTGCTGTGTTCATGACAGCGAATGATAATTATCCCGTCTTTTTACAATTGTCTATTCAGATTGCCGCCATAAACGAGTAAACTAGCCAAAAGTAATTCTATTTGACGTTCATCACTGGTCATAGCGATGGATAGTAAGAGGTAATCCGTGTCTATTAAATTTATCGCATCTTCAAAACTACCAACACCTTTTGGTACTTTCATAATGCACGGCTTCGAAGACTCAGAAACAGGTAAAGAGCATGTCGCACTAACCTATGGTGAGTTGACGAGCGATGAAGTCACGCTAGGACGTATCCATTCTGAATGTTTAACTGGTGATGCACTGTTTAGTTTACGTTGTGATTGTGGTTTTCAGCTTGAAACGGCAATGAAAAATATCACCGAAGCAGGTGCTGGTTTTATTCTTTATCTACGCCAAGAAGGTCGTGGTATTGGTTTATTAAACAAGATCCGTGCATATAATTTACAAGATGCAGGCGCCAATACGGTTGAAGCCAATGAAAAGTTAGGTTTTGCGGCAGACTTACGTAATTATGCGATGTGCAAGCCTATGTTAGATCATCTTGGTATTAACAAAGTGAAGTTAATGACCAACAACCCGAAAAAATTAGCGGCGATGGAAGAATACGGCGTTAATGTAGTGGCACGTCAGCCATTACAAGTGGGTAAAAATATGCATAATGAAGATTATTTGAAAACCAAAGCCGACAAGCTTGGTCATATGATGACTGAAAAACACTTCAAAGAAGATTAATCCGAATAACGTCAATAAATAATAACAGCAGCCACCTGCTGCTGTTATTACATTTCATTTTGTCATTACAATACAATCGTTGTTTGTTATCATTCCAAAGCAATCGTTATTTCCAGCGTTATAATTCGCTAGTACGCTCTGCTAAATAACCTTGGTAATCAGGCACTGCATATTCGTATTTGCTACTGGTATGAATCGAATCAATAATGAAATCAGCTGTGGCTGGATTGGTTGCCACTGGAATATTCCATACTGCAGCTAAACGTAATAATGCTTTAACATCCGGATCGTGAGGCACTGCATTCATAGGGTCCCAGAAAAAGATCATCATATCAATCTCGCCTTCCGCAATCAGTGCGCCAAGCTGTTGATCGCCGCCCATAGGACCACTCAATAGTGCTTTAACAGGTAATTCAACGTGTTTAGTCAATAATGTTGCAGTTGTGCCAGTACCGAATAAATGGTGTTTTTGGAGAATATCAGCACGTGCTTTTGACCAAGCAATCAGCTCTGACTTCATGTGATCATGGGCTACAAGCGCGATACGTTTGTTAGCTGCCATGCAACGGGTAGTTTTTTGCATCAGTGACCTACTCTCAATTTATAAATAATAACTCAAAAAATTATTCTGATGATACTACTAAATAAACGGACTTACACTGATAGGAGTCCCATATCAGACACGCAAATGCGTACCTGATATGGTTATTCATATTACATCGTTAATTACACGATTTATTTGACTCTTTACTAAATAAACAGTTAATGGTCACCGCCACCCAGTTCTAACAAGGTCGCATTACCACCCACTGCAGTAATGTTGATAGTACGAGTACGCTCGGTAATAAAGCGTAGGATAAAGTGATTATCCGTCACATATGCCAAGGCACTGCCACTGACTTCAGCTACTAGCTGCGCCAATAAACCATCACGCGTCGACAAAGTACGGTTAATTGCTTGCGCGGTCTTATCATCACCAGTAAACGCAATACCCGCTACCTTTGGTGATTCAATCAGTGCTGTTAGCTCAGTGTCTTCAGCACCCTGCACGACAAGTTCAGGAATACCCGCAGCATGCAACGTATTAAGCAATACAAACTGTAACGCTTGCTGTGCTTGCGGCAGAGCCAATACCAAGGTATTACCGGCTAACAAAGCCGCACTGATATGGCCAACAATGGCATTAATGGTGCTGCTTTGCTCTGCGTCTGTCGCCGCAACAACAAACAAACCACGTCCGGCACTGTAAAGTTCGTTCACTTCACCTGTCGGTCCTGGCATTAGCTTTTCATCGCCTAGTAACGTGATCGCTTGGTGCTTTTGATATTTCGCCATTTCACCAGCAAGTTTACCTAATGCCGCTTCCTGACTAATGATCTCAACCCATTTAGCAATCAACTCAGCACGGGCAATCACACCCAGCTCATTCCAGCTCGGCCATGCACAAAGACCGGTTTCAATCAGCTGCTGCGTCTGTACTACTTTATTTTTTACAACCATGATTTAACTCCTAAATTTACAATGACGCAGCTTAAGCGCTAACAACTTGCTTAGTGAAACGATATAGATAATGTGGACCACCCGCTTTTGGACCCGTACCTGATAAGCCTTGGCCACCGAATGGTTGTACACCAACAACAGCACCAACTTGGTCGCGGTTGATATAGCAATTACCCACTCTAATTTGACGTTCGATATCAGTATAAGTACGTTCGTTACGACTGTGGATCCCCATCGTTAAACCAAAACCAGTTGCATTAATTTCGGCAATCACATTATTTAAATCACCGGCTTTATAGCGCACGATATGTAAAATAGGACCAAACTGTTCGTTCTCTAATTGGTTAATACTGTCAATTTCAAATGCGATTGGCGCAATAAAGTCACCAAAATTACATTCTTCTGTCAGGCTTACTTCACCAACTAACTTGCTTGTCGCACGCATTTTATCAATGTGCGCTTGCAGCTTGTTCTTCGCCAGTAAATCAATTACTGGACCAACATCAGTATGGTGCTGTTGCGGTAGACCAACGTGTAACTCTTGCATTGCACCTTGGATCAAAGTGGTAATACGGTCTGCAATATCTTCTTGCACAAACAAGACGCGTAATGCACTGCAACGTTGACCCGCAGAAGCGAATGCAGAGCGCATCACATCACGAACAACTTGTTCAGGCAGTGCCGTACTGTCAACGATCATGGTGTTTTGACCACCCGTTTCGGCAATCAGTGTGGCGACGTTAGTATCACGCTTCGCTAACGCACGGTTAATCACTTGCGCTGTTTCTGTTGAACCTGTGAATACCACGCCCGCAATACGTTCGTCAGATGTCAGTAGTGAACCAACTGCAGCACCACCACCAGGCAGTAAATGAACCGCTTCTTTAGGCAGACCTGCTTCTAACATTAATTCCATGGTACGCGCTGCAATCAAGCTAGTTTGCTCTGCAGGTTTCGCGATCACGGTATTACCTGCAACCAATGCAGCCGCCACTTGACCAAGGAAGATAGCTAATGGGAAGTTCCACGGGCTAATACAAACAAATACACCTTGTCCCTGACGGGTCACTTGCTGGGCAATACCATCAAAACGTACTTGAGTTTTAGCTACCGAGAAATTTTCAGTGGCTTGCATTGCGTAGTAACGACAGAAATCCACAGCTTCACGTACTTCATCTAAGCTATCGTGAATGGTTTTACCGGCTTCTTTATGACATAGCGCCACTAATTCAGCCAAGTTCGCTTCTAATAAATCGGCGACCTTATCTAAACATGCCGCACGCTGCGCAACAGGAACCTCAGACCAGGTTGGGAAATAATCCGCAGCCGTATCTAACGCTGTTGTTACTTCAGCAGGCGTTGACCACAATACTTGACCCACATGAATACGGCGATCATAAGGTGCGCTAACTGGTTTGGCATTGGCTAATTCTGTAGTGACCACTTGACCATTAACCACAGGCGCTGCTTGCCAGGTTTTTTGCATCTGTAAAGTCAGTTCGTTATTAAACGGCGTGATCTCACTGATAATATCAACATTGATGTTGCATGAGTTTTTACGTCCCGCAAAGATCTTCGTCGGTAGTGGGATCAGACTGTTATGTAATGTCGGACGGCTATCTAGGGTATCTACCGGGTGTTCTGTTAACTCTGCGATTGGGCAGTCAGCATCAACTAGACGGTGTACAAACGAGCTGTTTGCACCATTTTCTAATAAACGGCGAACCAAGTATGGCAGTAAATCTTTGTGGCTACCCACTGGCGCGTAGATACGTACGTCAACACCATAGATCTCTAATGCGTGGTTATATAACGCATCACCCATGCCATGTAGACGTTGGAATTCAAAGTCTTTATGCTCTGCCATAGTCGCAATTGCAGACACTGTGTGGGCATTATGACTAGCGAACTGTGGATAGATACAACCGCGAATTTGCTCACTTAACAAGAAGCGTGCACACGCAAGATAGGCAACATCCGTTGCTTCTTTACGGGTATAAACCGGGTATGCATCAAAGCCATTTTGCTGTGATAACTTAAGCTCAGTATCCCAATAAGCACCTTTCACTAAGCGCAGCGGGATCACATCGCCCTGCTCTTTTGCTAATGCCGCAAGCCAAACTAATGTCGGTAAGGCACGCTTTGAATAAGCCTGTACTACGATACCGAATTTACCCCAACCTTGTAATTTCGGATTTCGGTAGAGTTTTTCAAATAATGCCAGTGACAGTTCTAAACGATCTGCTTCTTCTGCATCGATAGTGATACCAACATCCAGCTCGCGAGCACGTAACAGTAATTCTAATACTGTGTCATGCATTTCAGTCATCACACGCGCTTCATTAGCTACTTCATAACGTGGGTGTAATGCTGATAACTTGATTGATACTGTTGGCGCAGGCGTTTTGTCGTTGGCATAAGTATTTTTGCCAACCGCTTCTACCGCTTTAATATAATCATTGAAATATTTTTTCGCGTCAGCAGTTGTTAATGCCGACTCACCTAACATATCAAATGAGTAGGTAAAGCCTTTGTCGCGTTGTGGGCGACCATTTTTTTGTGCTTCAGCAATGTCACGACCCAATACAAATTGGTGTCCCATGATCTTCATGGCTTGGTTCATTGCTTGACGAATAATAGGTTCTGATACTTTATTCACCAAACGGCTAATCGTACTGCTCGCTGATTTAGTATCTTTACGATCCATGCTGACTACTTTACCAGTCAGCAATAAACCCCATGTTGATGCGTTAACAAAAGTCGAATCAGAATTTTTTAAATGTGATTTCCAATCTGCTACGCTTAATTTATCACGGATTAATGCATCTGCAGTTGCCGCGTCAGGAATACGCATCAGTGCTTCAGCAAGACACATCAGCAAAATACCTTCTTTGGTATCTAGACTGTATTCCAGTAACAAGGCATCAATCATTTGGATAGCTTGTTTATCAGCGCGCACGCGTTCAATTAACACAGTTGCATTGGTGGTGATCTGAGATTTCTCTTCTGCTGATGGGCGGGCCATTGGTAGCAATTCAGCTAACCATTTTGACTCATCAACCATATACAAAGGAGATATTAACTGCCAAAGTTCATCCATAGGACGATCTATAAACGACGGAGAAAGTGCATCTAACGCTTTAAACATACCAAGGGCCTCTTAACTTACGAAATTTAATGCTGCGAGAGTGTTACATTAAAGATGCAAAAATAATATGAGTTAGTTAGCAGAAATAGAAAGAAAATGCGTTTTATATAAAATAATTAGTACTTCGCTTCAGTTTATGCGGCGATTTAAGGTCAAATGCCGCATAAAAATCAGAAAACCAGTCTTTATGGTAAGCGTTGTAAGGATAGAAGGTGACGGCTAACAAGACAAGCTGTGATCAGCAATAGTATTTTTATATACCAGATAGGGGCAAAATAGATGGCTAATAACATCGCCAGCCACATGCTGGATAACGAACTCAACAATTGCTTTTTGCTGATGCCTTTACGCAATAAATAATTAGTTAAGTAAGGGCCGAGATAACGATGGTTAAACAACCATAGCTGTAACTTGCGTGAAGACCTGCTAAAGCATGCAGCGGCTAATAATAAAAATGGCACCGTAGGTAATAAGGGTAAAAAAATACCCAGCACACCTAAAGCAACAGCAAGACAGCCAGCACACAGCAATAATGCCCGCCATGGTTGCGACACTAAAAAGTTTTCAGCAATGATTGGCTCACTAGAAATATTGTCAAACTCAGTTGTACTTGATTTTGTCGAAGGTTTATTCATCATCGTTTCTTGTCACCACTTCATTAGCAATAAACAGCTGTATTGTTATGTACCATACTTCATCATAAAGCAGCACGGGCATTGAATACTAGTTTAGTTACTATTTTAATACTGGCGAGTCCCCACTGAGTTGAGGAATATTAATATTAAGGCAGGACTTTCAATGCGATTTTAGAACAAATGATGTAGCCAAAAAAACTGGGCTATCAGACCTAAATAAAAATCTGATAACCCAACAAACACTAATATAAATTACTCAATCCCCATCAATAAACGCGGTAAAAATAGCGCGAGATCAGGAACAAACGTCACCAGAATCACCATAGGAAAGTGACCAAAAAATAATAACTTAACCGTCGGTACAATATATTTATTGAGCGGTAACTTCGCAACGCCTCCTGCCATATAGAGCATTGGCGCGCAAGGAGGCGAAACATTACCCAGCCCAAGGTTTACGCCAACGATGGCAGCAAAATGAATAGGGTGAATGCCAAGGGCCTGCACGACTGGCAAGAAAATAATCGCCGCTAATACACCACCAGAAATATCATCAACAATCATCCCGATAAGCAGTAGTAATATATTGATTACCAGCAGGATCACGAGCTTGTTATCTGAAATTGTTAACAAGGCTTCGGCAAGCTGCTTGGGAACTTGTTCTAGGATCATTGCCCGACTCATAATGAACAAGAAAAACAATACCGCCATAATGGAGCCCGTCATAGTAACAGCCCGAACAGTGGCACTGCCCAAAGTTTTAAATGTCAGTCCCTTGTAGACCATCAAACTTACCGGAATAGCATAAATAACCGCAATTGCGGCCGCTTCTGTTGGCGTCGCAATGCCACTATAAATAGCACCTAAGATAATGATTGGCATCAGCAATGCGAACATTGCATTGTATCCCGATTTAGCGACGCCGCGCACGGCCTCAGCGAAAGGAAGAGCAGGGTCGACTTTTATCGATGTATCGTTACGTAAAAACCAGAAGTTCAAACCGCAGTATATTAGCGTTAACAAGATGCCCGGAATAATCGTCGATAAAAATGCAGCGCCGACAGACAGACCTCCGGTAATCGAAAAAATAATCATGGGGATGCTTGGCGGAATTAATAGTGCTAACACCGAAGAACAGGCAACCAAAGCCGTTGCATGTCCCTCTGGATAACCCTCTTTAACCATCCGCGGGATCATGATTTGTCCGATCGCGGCAATCGCCGCCGATGAACTGCCAGAAATTGCACCAAAAAGCGCACAGGTCAAAACGGTTACAGCACCGAGACCACCCTTAAGGCGACCGACGATTGAATTAACAAAATCAAGTAAGCGCTCTGATATCCCACCTTCTGCCATTAAGATCCCAGCTAAAATAAACAGTGGCAGAGCCAGCAGAGCAAAACCACTCGCGGTATTAAAACCATGAGTGACTAAAAATGAAATATCGTTACCAGTGGCAAACGTAAATAAAATAGCGCCAATACCAAATGAGAATGCCACCGGAATTTCAGCTAATAACAAAATAACTATGACTAACATAGATAAAAGGAAGATAACCATAACGTTAGTCCTTACCGTTAATTGAAGATTGCAGCCTAGGCGCTTTCGATTGGCCTAGAGCAGCGAGCATAGCGAGGAAATCAGTCACAGCATGTTTCAGGAAATAGCCCGCCATCATTAAAAACCCGAAGATCATGCTGGCACTCCACAGTCCTTTAGGCCACTGTAAATACAGGCTCATTCGTCCTTTTTCAATCATATATAATCCGTATTTAGTCGCATAATAACCAAAGATACAGGCGGCAATAGCACAAATAACAGAGCCGATGAATCGGATCATTGCAATTTTAATCGGATCGCTGACAACCAAGCTAACGATACCACCGTGAATATGTGTCCGCTGCTTAGTCGCATAACCCATGCCAAGAAAGTATGTCCATACCGCCATTAAAATTGCAGCTTCTTCTATTCCTGCAAAAGGAGAGTCAAGCGCATAACGCATGATGACTTGGGCGAACATTAATATGGCGAGTCCGAGGCCGCTACAGATCATCGCCGCTTTGAGACAGAAATCGAGCAAAAATTCAAACCGCTGCAGCACTGATTTTGTAACTTTACTTGGGGAGTCAACCTGCGGTTGTAGACTAGCGGATGCTAATTTGCTGGGATTCATAAATATATCCTCTTACATCTGGAGGTTTTGGGCCAGACCGTATAATTACGGACCTGAACCCAGATTAGGTATAATAAGGAATTATTTAATACCAGCTATCTCACGCATCATGCTCATGATATCGCTGCCGACTTTTTTCTCCATATATGGCCACTCTTTTGCGTACAAGATACCTTTGGCTTTAGCGCGGTCTTGGTCTGTTAATTCGATAACTTTAATCCCGTTATCACGCACTTTGGTTAAGAATTCGTTATCGATCGACTCAGCTTCCAACCAAGCCCAATTGAGAGTTTCATCCGCAGCAGCTTGCATTTTATTTCTCTCAGCCACTGGCAGCTCTTCCCACCAGTCTTTATTGACTAACCAGAAGGCATGCTCAAAATAATCACGAGTTAAAATATAAGCCTCAAGCACATCACGCATCTGGTAAATTTCAACTGCTGGACCAAACGCCCGACCATCGACAGTGCCTAACTGCAGAGCTGTGTACAGTTCTGAATATGGCATAGGGACTGCGGCAAACCCCCAGTTCTTAAAACGCTCAATAGCAAGTGGTGACGGGATCACCCGCATTTTGATCCCTTTTGCATCTTCGGGGAAACTGGTTGGAATTTTGTCGACGCCTTTACGAATAGTAATAGAGCCGAAACCGGTTGGGATAGTACCCAGAGCCACGAGATCCATATCGGCAAAAATCTTATTGTAAACATCGAGCATCGGACCACCTGGGCCGTAAACTTTACGCGCACTTGCCCAGTCATCCACGACATAACCTAACCAAGTAAGATCGAGTCGGCCATCAAACTCAGACGCGCCATAAGTGATCGTCATGGGGATAACACCCATCATTGTTTGCTCAAACTGCGAGGTCCAATCACCTAAATCACCGCCAGGATGATAATCAGCGGTATAAGAAGAGCCTTGCTCTTTCATTTGCTCAATAAATTTTTGGGAAGTCTGGTGAAAAATATGTTCGGTGTTATAAGCCTGGGCAAAAATAAATTCATCACCAGCCATAGCTGTACTGGCTGTCGACACACTTAACACGGCAGCAAGGGTACACGCACTAATCAATCTATTTTTAGTACATTTAGCTTTATTCAACATTACATAATCCTCTGTTTTAGGTTTTATAAGCCTTACTTCAGAATAATGTTTTATTCAAAGCCTAGGCGAAGTCAACTTGATTCTGCCCCGCTTTATAGTTTATATAAATTCAAGAAACCTTAACTAAAGTTAACCATTTGTTAACCTAATGTGCCCCATGTGCTTATCAATTGCTTAACAACTTGAAATCAACCGAATAAACCAAGAAGTGCGATAATTACAGTTTTTCACATGCCATAAACAGTGAAGTTGAAATTATTACTCTACCCGAACCGAGGTCACAACAATGAAAAAGCGCCTGTTGTGCGCTTTATAGTTATCAATCTGAATCTGTATTTTTAATATGCTTGGATATAAAATGTGATTTTTTTGAGGGGTTATTTCGTCGCAGTATTCTCGAGCAGCTCCATAAAGGTATCTAAAATAATATTTGAACGGGCACTTTTTCTGGTAACAGCCGAGTAATAACTTACGATGTGAAATCTATCTGGTTTTATTGCTCGGACCTTGCGATCTGTCACCCACTGCCGAGCCAAGTGATCGGGTAAATAACCGATGTAACGTCCAGTAAGAATCAAAAACGCGATACCTTCGCGATCAGTGGCACTTGCCGTGCTATTGAGCTTCTGTAGCGACTGCTTAATTTCAGGTGTCTGTTGATAGGATAATACCACCGCATCAGACGCTGAGATCATCGCGTTGGTAAGCTGTTTATCGTCGAGATTAAAAAATGGGTGATCTTTACTGCAATAGAGTAGCGATTTTTCCTGATATAACTGATAGTAATTGAGCCCAGGTAATAGTCGTAACTCAGGAACCGCTCCGATATGTAACCGACCATCAAGCACATTGATCTCAATTTGATCCGGCGGCATCATCTTAATGTTAATGTGTATTTCAGGCCCCAAATCCTTTAGCGCCATCAGGGCGTCAGTCAGTCTCATGTGCTCTATGGTGGTCAGATTATCGGTAATACCGATATTAAGTTCGCCTTTAAGTTGCTCATTAATACCATTAACCTGAGTCCGGAATGTTTCTAATGCTATAAGCAGCTCAAGAACAGACTGATAAACCTCAGCGCCTTCTTCGGTCAAAGAAAAACCAGTACGACCACGCTGACATAGTTTTAAATTAAGTCGTTGTTCAAGGTCTGAGATAGCAATGCTAATTGCTGGACGACTAATATTTAATTCGACCTCAGCAGCTGAAAAACCGCCACAATCCACCACGGTTTTGAATATCCGTAATGTCCGTAAATCAATATTACTGACTTGGCCTGTGAAGCCTCGCTTTTTAATAGTCATATCTCACCAATAGGTAAATAAATACTTAATAAAAATTAATAACGTTTAGGTTTATTTAAGTTAGCAGTCGATAAAGTATGAGTCAATATCTACTCTGGGTAACCATTAAGCGGATGTGATAGCGGTAATAAAAGCTGTTTCAATAGTGATTATTTAAACAGGAAAGTGTAGCCAAAACATGAATTAACCTTTGTTAAAATACGGCTTAATATTGATTAAGCCGTATTGATTTCATTGCCAATACTTAACTAAGCAAACGCGAAACTTGCGCCTTCGCGAACGCCACTTGACGGCCAGCGTTGAGTGATAGTTTTACGTTTAGTGTAAAAACGTACACCATCGGGACCGTAGGCATGTAGATCACCAAACAATGAGCGTTTCCAGCCACCAAAACTATGATAAGCAACGGGTACTGGTAATGGAACGTTAATGCCAACCATACCCACTTGGATGTTATCTGAGAAATAACGCGCAGCCTCACCATCACGGGTAAAGATACAGGTACCATTACCATATTCATGCTCGTTAATTAACTGCATCGCCTCTTGCATAGTTTTAACCCGCATCACCTGTAGTACCGGACCAAATATTTCAGCCTCGTAACTGTCCATTTCAGGGGTGACGCCATCAATTAAGGTTGCACCAACAAAGAAGCCATTTTCATAACCTTTAACCTGTGGCTGACGACCATCAACAACAACCTTTGCGCCCTGATTTTCAGCGCTGGTGATATAACCTTCTACTTTTTCTTTATGTGCCAGCGTAATAACCGGGCCAAAATCATTGCTGGCATTGTCATGGGCACCAACACTCAGGTCTTTCATCGCGACAGTCATTTTTTCCACTAACAAATCAGCGGCCTCATCACCTACAGCGACAGCGACAGATAACGCCATGCAACGCTCTCCTGATGAACCAAATGCCGCACCCAGCAATTGATTTACTGCATTATCCATATCTGCATCGGGCATAATGATGGCGTGATTTTTAGCACCACCGAGTGCCTGACAGCGTTTGCCATTAGCATTGGCAGTGGTGTAAATATACTCGGCAATCGGTGTTGAACCAACAAAACTGACCGCTTTAATTCGCTCGTCATTTAATAATGTATCGACAGCTTCTTTATCACCATTCACTACGCTCATTACACCATCGGGTAGACCTGCTTCTTTTAACAATTGAGCGATAAACAGTGTTGAACTTGGATCTCGCTCTGATGGTTTCAAGATAAAACAGTTACCACAAACGATCGCCAGCGGGAACATCCACATTGGTACCATTGCAGGGAAATTAAATGGCGTAATACCCGCGACGACACCTAAGGGCTGAAACTCACTCCAGCAATCGATGTTCGGGCCAACATTTTTGCTGTGTTCACCTTTAAGTAACTCGGGAGCACCACAGGCGTACTCGACATTTTCAATGCCGCGTTGCAGTTCACCTGCCGCGTCGTGTGATATCTTGCCGTGCTCCTCACCGATTAACCTACAAATAGTATCGGCATTTTTTTCTAATAATTCTTTGAAACGAAACATAACCCGCGCACGTTTTATCGCTGGGGTATTACGCCATTGTGGGAAGGCAGCTTCAGCTGCCGAAATTGCCTGTTCAACCGTTTGTTTTGATGCTAAAGCAACTTTTTTTTCTGCGTTGCCAGTAGCTGGATTAAAGACATCTTGAGTACGGGTATTATCACTAATATTAGTGTCTACCATTTCACCATTGATTAAATGACCAATTACGTTATTCATATAAATTCTCCACTCGAGGTTATTAAGCCCCACTATTAAATTGTTTAAGCTATTTCGTTAAAGGTTTCGCCAAGGGCATTAATCAACGAATCAATTTCTTCACGTTCACTGGTAAATGGCAGACCAAGCTGAATAGTTGCACCGCCGTAACGCACATAAAATCCTTTTTTCCACATTTGCATCGCGATTTGATAAGGACGTAACCCCGGTTCCCCCGCTATTGGAGCAATAGTAAAACCGGCTGCAAAACCATAATTACGAATATCGGTAACGTGTTTACAACCTCTGAGGCTATGGACCATTTCTTCAAAATAAGAACTATGATCGTTAACACGTTCAATTAATTTATCTTTTTGTAAAATGTCTAACGCAGCAAGTCCCGCAGCACAAGCAACTGGATGGGCAGAATAGGTATAACCATGCGGGAATTCCAACATGTACTCAGGGCCGCCATGCTCCATAAAGGTGTCATAAATTTCTTGCTTGGCGATGACAGCACCCATTGGAATGGTGCCGTTAGTCATCTGTTTCGCGACATTAATAATATCGGGAGTGACACCGAAGGCTTCCGCACCAGTATTTGCCCCCATGCGACCAAATGCGCAAATCACTTCATCAAATATCAATAGAATATTGTGTTGATCGCAAATTTCTCGTAAGCGATTCAAATAACCCACAGGTGGTGGAATGACCCCGGCAGACCCTGCCATTGGCTCTACGATAACCGCCGCAATATTCGAGGCGTCGTGCAAAGCCACTAAATCGAGTAAGTCATTAGCAAGTTCATACCCAGTTTTCGGTTGGCCTTTGGCAAAAGTATTTTCGCTTTGCATGGTATGACGTAAATGAGCAGCCTCTACCGCAGGCCCATATAACGAACGGTTAGCACCGATACCACCGACAGAGATCCCACCAAAGTTAACACCGTGATAACCCAAGCCTCGACCGATTAATTTAGTCTTGCTGCCCATGCCTTTTTTACGCCAGTATGCACGCGCCATTTTTAACGAGGTTTCAACGGCTTCAGAGCCAGAGCCGGTATAAAAAACGCGATTTAGCCCTTTTGGCATAAATTCGACGATTTTCTCCGCCAGTTCAAATGACTTGGGATGTCCAAATTGAAACGCTGGTGCATAATCCAATTGCTTTATTTGTTTACTCACCGCTTCAGTAATTTCCGGACGGCTATGACCAACACCGCAACACCATAGGCCCGATAAACCGTCAAAAATTTTTCGACCGTCGGCATCGGTATAATAATTCCCCTCTGCTGAGACGATTATGCGTGGATCTTTTTTAAACTCACGGTTTCCAGTGAAGGCCATCCAGTGGGCATCGAGTTGTGCTTGGCTGATGCCATGCTTCGCTTGGTTATTCATGTTTCACCTCAGCATATTTAAGATTCAAACTTAAGAATTGCTATTATCAATACTCTGTCAGATTAATAAATTTGACATTATTGAACCTTGGTTAAGTAAATGGTTACCTGATTGAACTGAGTTGATAATGAAGTTAGCTCAAGACTGCGAGCATAATGAGGTGAAGTAACTTTTCATGAGCAAAAAGTCTGGTGATTAAATCGCTCTTAAATTTAGAATAAACGAGGTATTTTAGATAAAATGATGCAGGGAGAAGTTAAAAATTTAAGCACAAAGAATAGGCAGTAATACCCCGCCAAATATAGCCGTGACTAATCCCATAGATACCGAAACATAGGCGGTTTTTACGGGGATGGGGGATGGTGAAAAACCAATAATAGCACTCGACAGCGCGGTCCAAAAATAACTGGGATCACTGATCCAAAATATCTTCTCAGCGGATAAAATAAGATCCCGTAAGGTGCCACCGCCAAATGCTGTGATCCAACCTAGCATCATGATACTGACAATATCTTTACCACGATTAGACTCGACCAAGACACCACTGAGCGCGAACGCGACAATGCATATCATTTCTAAGCTATAGACCAACATATGCAGCTAAACTCAATATTTTAATATAACTATCAAGTCTGCAGTCTATCCAGTGATTTCATCAACTAGCAACTGTTTTCATCTTATCATTCATTCGATTCATTCTGTTCGTCAAAATATCTCTAGGCCAAAAACAACAAAACCCCAGCAAGCTGAGGTTTTGTAATCATTAATAAATTACAAGGAGTTTTGTAAATAACCAATATTTACATTATGCGTATTAACGATTGAGCAAGGTATAGGTGCCCGTGTTTTTGGTTTTATTATTTTGCACTGTATCCGCAGGTGACAAAACAACAGAGACCAAGTCTGAAACGGCATTTTCATACATAAAAAATGCTTGTAAATCAGCCGTTAATGTATCTGCCGATAATACCGCGATAGTTAGATTGGTAGCACTCGTCGGATCGTCCAAATTAGTCAATGCAAGGTTTGGAATAATCACATCATCACCGCTTGCTACTTCACTGTAAATCACATGATTTAATGTATTCAAACTGTTATAAAGTATGTCATATTCACTTCTCTGTAAACGCGTTAGTGTCGAATCAACACCCTGAGCTTGAAACACAACATTGCCAGCAACTGTATTAATTGCAGGGTTGTTATCAGTGAGGGTTAATGCTGTTGGCAATTGCACATCCAACGAGGTAGATAACGCATCATTATGCTTGAAGTGCCAATTCAAGGCTGTCGTACCTTTGGCACTGTAGCTCCAACTCGTTTCCGTGTCTACGTAAGTAAAATCAGTCGTTATCCCCGTCGCCGCAACAAATGTCGCATCAGTCCATGGATAACTATAAATGCCTTGATTTAATCGTACTGATAACGTAGCAAGCTCATTGGCAGGTAATGAAATGTTCCAAGAATAGGTATTAAGCACAACACCAGTTAAAGGGTTCAAATCACCATTCGCAGCTGCTGTTAACGTTGATACAAATGCATAATCCACTAATGCATCATTATTATAAGCACGTACCAGTACATCTTCATTACCAAATGCACTGACTTCTTTGCTAGCACTAATACCGGCAGCAAGTTCACTCTGTGATGAGCTGAAAGCATAAGAGTTTGCTGCAATATCGGTAGTATAAACCGACGCATAACCTGTATCTAGCGTTGCTGCCTTATCCGCAGTATAACAAGACACATCACCTTGATTTCGATTCACTTCAATAATGAAATCACCCAGTAATTCTTTCTGGATTGACAATACTTTATAGTATTTATCGTCATCACTCGGCGAATCAATAATAGATAAATAACCGCCATCCTCTATATCATTTTTAGCAACATTTAATACACCTACATCACTAACCGAGTCTGATAAATCTTCTACAAAATTACCATCCGCATCATAAATTTTTACCGTGACATCTTTGGCTACCCTTGCGTATGTTTCTTTGTCAGCCGCCTGACCGTCAACATCAAATAACGTACAACTGGCCTCGCTAGTTCCTTCATTTACCTCAACCAATTGCACAAATTGAAGCGCATACTTAGTTACTGGCGTTGGAGTAGAACCTGAGCCTGAATTACTACTATCACCGCCGCTACCGCAACCAGATAGCATTACACTTGCCAATAATGAAGTTACTATTAATGTTCTCATTCTCTATTCCTTGCACACACAGTCAAAATATTGGTCATTTCATTTCACATGCAATAATAAGGCCAGTTTAAATACTAAAGGGGTAAGATGTTGAGCTATATTGATATTGATTAATACAGAAGAAAAGTCGATGCCAAAAACAGCAAAACCCCAGCAGGCTGAGGTTTTGTAATGGCAATATAAAGCAGATTAAAGAAGCTTAGTGTGAGGTCAACATATTGAGAATAGCCTCATCTACATCGTTGATATACACCCCTTCACCATAACTCCAACCCCAAGGAGAGAAATATTGGGTATAAGAAATTTTTTCTTGTTGGTTTCGCCCTACATTGGCGTAATAAAAATAACGCGAGTAACCATCGTTTGCAC
>Ga0209291_1001447_pt1 | contig 21062 bp, 14 predicted proteins | sample GOMGulsemesocosm_FD_184633 | JGI IMG/M metagenome (GOLD analysis project Ga0209291, IMG submission 184633) | Methane-oxidizing microbial communities from mesocosms in the Gulf of Mexico - GOM9B Gulf of Mexico (SPAdes) (version 2) | ecosystem: Environmental > Aquatic > Marine > Cold seeps...
AGTATTATCCCTGATCTAATAGCCAGCAATAAAAAAGATTGTTGCTTTATTCCAAGCAACAATCTTTTAATTTATAGTTAAAACTTATAGTTAAAACTTATAGTTAAAACTTATAGTTAAAATTTATAGTTAAAACCAACAGCAAATTGACGACCATTAGCACTTGTAACACGTGGGCGGAACTTATCGCCAAGGTATTCGTATGATGTTTCGTTGGTTAAATTGTTACCTTGGATATAAACACTCAAACCATTATCAAATCTATATTTAACTTTTGCTGTTAAACGTGCGATAGAGTCAACAAAACGTGGGAAGCCAAGCTGAACAGTTTGAAAGTAAGCATCACGATAATTATAAGCTAAACGGGCATTCCAGTTATCTTTAGAATAAAATAATACTGCATTGTAGGTTGATTTAGACAATCCTTTTAGGGGGAGCTTTTTATCATTTAATGGGTTGATTTCTTCAGTTTCACTATCAATATACGTATAGTTTAGCTGCATACCTAAGCCAGAAAATGCACCGGGTAAATTGGTAAATTGGTGCGATATAGCCGCTTCCAATCCAGTCAACTCTCCACCATCAACGTTTATAGGTTGGGTGACTGTCCATATACGACCGTCGTTAAATACATCTTCTTCGGTTTCAGCATCGGCGACTAATGTTTTTATGTCATAATAAAATGCGCCTAAACTAACGCTAGAGGCTTCTCCATAATACCATTCAGCAGATATGTCATATTTGTCGGCTTCAAAGGCTTCTAAATCAGCATTACCTTTTCTTGCTTTAAGTATGCCATTATCACTATCATTGTCCTTATTAGCTGAGATTGTTTGTGCTAATTGATTAAAACTTGGACGAGTAATGACGGTTGAATAGGCTCCTCGTACGATAACATCATTTTGCAGATCTAATATTAGGTTAGCACTTGGCAGTAGGTAATTACTATCGCCTTTGTCAGTATGATCATATTCAAAGTTATTAATTTTAACTAAATCATCTGCATTTCTAAAATTTAACAGTGAGCTAAAGTTAGCTGTTTCGGTATTTTGTTTTACTGAACGTAGGCCAAAGTTACCACGTAAAATCACGTCGTTAAAATCATGTTCAAAGTTTGCTTGCGCATAAAAGGCAAGGCTTTCCTCTTCGATATAAAAAGAACTACCTGTATGCGAACGACGTGTTCTAAGAATGCCAAATTCGCTTAAATCAACATCATCAATGTTCGACGTTTGAAAATTATCTGGGGTATTGTCGTTTAAACCAACATGATAGTTATCAGGTAAGTTCGTAAAACCACCTAAGTCGCCGGCGGTTAATGTACCACGCAACTTGCCATGAGCATCTGTTGCTTGATGAAAGTCACTGCCGTTGATATAAAAACGATTGTCTTGGTTGGCTTCTGTATAGCGAGCACCAAATTGCAAGGAGGTAAAAAAGTTATCGTCTAAATAGTATTCTGTATCAATGGTGGCAAATTTATTTTTAGTTTCATTGCTATTTGATTGTCCACCAAAAGCCCATACATTTAAATCACTCGTATCGGTAAGGTCAGCATCATTAAATTCTGCGTAACCAATGCGATCTGCAATACTTACTGTCGAACTACCCGTAACAACGGATATAACATTATTGATTCCGCCAAAACCACCAGAAGCCTTGGAAGCACCAAGCGCTGCTTTAACCGTTAAGTTCTCACCAAGCCACTGAATATCATAATTAAATGATTCACTGCTTAACTCTGAGTTTCGGAATTTAGATTCAACGTGTCCAGCCCGGTTAAGCTGATTACCTTTAGGGTTAGGTGCATATACAATAGTCTCAATCGTATTAGGATTACTTGCGCTGGCTGTCGCACTGATAACAGAGTTTGCGTCATGCTTAAAAGCATGGTTGAACGAAGCTAAAGACCTATTTAGATTATGACCGCTTTTATCGCTACGTAAAAAATTTAACGTCATATCAATAGCATCGTTTGGTTGATACTGCAGAGTAGCCATAGCTGTTTTTCGTTCTATTTGTTGCTCAAATACTGCCGTAGCAATAGCACCGGGAACAAGTACATCGTTGAATTCGGTGCCGTCTGCTGTAGTAAAAGATTTTACTCTATAGCCATTGACCCCAACAGCGTCACGACGGGTCTCTTTATCTGAATAATCAAGGCTCACTAGAAACCCAAACTTATCAGATATTTTCCAACTAGCTAGCCCTGAAAAATTAGGATCATAACTATTTGCTAACTCGTTATGCCCTAGAGAACCGGCGGCTGCACCTAAAAAGTTTTCCTTTTGGTTTAATGGTTTACGCGTAATTACATTTACTGTACCGCCGACTCCACCTTCAGGTAGGTAAGCTTGACTCGATTTATGTACTTCGGTTGTTTTAATAATGGTAGAAGGTAATGCACTGTAGTTAAAACCACGCGTTGATTGGCCAGAGAAGCCAAAAGAACTACTGGTTGTTTCTTGCCCGTTAATTAAAGAAAGATTTTGTCCAGGTGAAAAACCTCGGATACTGACACTTTCTCCTTCACCAGCGAAATTACGAGTAATAGATACACCTGGAATTCGTTGTAATGATTCCGCGATGTTATCGTCTGGGAAACTACCGATATCATCAGCAGTAATTGCATCTATAACCGCATTAGCATAACGCTTAACATTTAAAGAGCTAGCAATACTATCTCGATAACCGGTTACCTCAATAACTTCCAGTTCTACTTCCTTCTTTTTAGCCTTTTGAACATTATTTGTTGGCACGGCATTTTCTGCGTAAGAGCTTATACTAGCGCCTAATAGTACCGGCATTAAAGCAATTGATACTGCCGTAGCAACGCTATTCTTTTTATTGGTTAGTATTTTCATGTTAATTACTTCCTCAAATATATTATTTATTGAGTGCTTAAGTGCCGAGTAATAATTAAATCCCCGCTGACTAAAAGCAGACTCACTTAGGTTTTTCTTTGAGCTATTAATCGTAGAAACCACTATCTCAATCGTCCGTGTTATTAAAATTCTAATCAGTACTGTTACAAGGTAATGAGTGATAATAATGAAAAACTGATAGCTGTTTTGATTTCTTTCTAAATAGTGAATTGTGTAGAAAAAACATGCTATCGGGGGACTCAGTATTAAATTGTAAGGTTTTTGACGCAAAAGTATGTAGGGAAAGCCCTAAGGTTATTGTTTATGCCAATGAGCGCTAATGTATTCATTTTAAGTGATGTCTTAGTGAGTGAGTTTAGGTGATTGAAATAAAGAGAAATCGCATTAAAGGCAGTTTTATTCGTTTAAGGGTGTTATGGGTTATTTACCTATGCATTTATCAGGCTCTACCTATAGTGCCAAGCGTTAAAGATCATCAAACTCATTCATTAACGAGTGTGAATTCATTTCTATAAAATAATGAGTTTGAATTTAATTACCATAGGTCATAGTCATGCACGATAGAATCAAGTTAGCGATACAGAATAAATCATTTAAATGGCTAGGAATTTTGCTTTTCATTTACTTGGCTTTGCAATGTAAGGCATATGCGGAACAGCCGTTCAAAGTCGTTGCCTATCAAAAATATAACACTATGGCCAAGTTTGAACCCAAGGTATATGGCTATATAGATCAATTGATTTATAAATTGATCAGAGTGAAGGCTGACGGAGAGCTAGAGTTACTACCATCCACGTTAACTGATCTTAAAGTGCTAACAAACAGTAAAGATGGCTATAACAAGGTAAAACTCTTGATTGGTATCGGAGGTGCCAAAAAGAACTCTGCACACTTTCGTGTTATGGCGGATAATCCAACAGCAAGAAGCAACTTTGTCAAAAACATCAGTGAGTTCTGTCAAAAGTACCAACTAGATGGCGCTGATATAGACTGGGAATATCCTGAAACTCATCAGGAACAGGCCAACGCATTATTATTATTTAAGGAATTACAGCAAACATTTAACCAAAAAGAGCTTATCTTAACTGCTGCAATTACTTATACCCCAGTGCAGGTTCGTTTTGCTAAACAGGTAGAACCTTTTGTTCATCAAATCAACTTGATGGCTTATGAGCCAATTAAGGGATTAACCTCTTTTCAGCAGCAAATAGACTTTGCCGTGATCTTAATTGAAAAAGAATCGTTAAGTAATGAAAAGCTTGTTGTGGGTTTGCCTTTTTATGGTAAGAATCTAATAACAGGAAAAACAATAACTTACAGCAAAATAGTTAAAGCAAAGCAATTAGGGTCATTGGAGACCAACAACATCAATTATATGAATGCTAATGAAGTACAGAAAAACACCTTGATGATGAAAGAAAAGGGTTACTCAGGTGTGATGTTCTGGGAGCTAGGTTTTGATACGCCTCTTAACTCTACTACTTCATTGCTACGAAGTATTAACTCAGTGGCAAAATAACATTGATACTATTTTCATTTTGGTTTGCATTTACCTAATTCCCTACAATGTGATGCAGGATATGCTGATAGTAACTTTTATCAACAAATCTAGAATGTAGTAATTGAATTAATTTACATAAGAATATAATTTATAGATTGTTATAATTTGGAGAAGTCTTTGAAAAAGGTCATTAATTTGAAAAAGTCCAATTTATCAGTATTGATACTATCTCTTTTCGTCGGAGCTTTAGCCCAAGCAAGTGAAGTGGTTAAACCCAATATTGTTATTTTGTATACTGATGATCTTGGCTATGGTGATATTAGTGCTTATAACGCCGGTTCATTGAACACGCCCAATATTGATAAGCTAGCTAAAGACGGTATCTTATTTAAAAACGGCTATGCAACCGCAGCTACCTGTACGCCTAGTCGATATTCGTTACTTACTGGTGATTACCCCTTACGAAAAAAGAAAGCCAGAGTGTTAAAAGGTGATGCTCCACTCATTATTTCTCCAAAGCAAGATACCTTACCGAAAATGTTACAAAGGGCAGGGTATGCAACCGCTGTAATTGGTAAGTGGCACTTGGGGTTAGGTGATGGCAAGATTAATTGGAATGGAAAAATTAGTCCCGGCGCTAATGATATCGGTTTTGACTATTCCTATATAATGGGGGCAACTAATGATCGTACCCCAAATGTTTATGTTAAAAATGGTCGTGTGGTTAATTTAGATCCCAATGATCCAATCGAAGTAAGCTATCAAACTAATTTTTCAGGAAAGCCTACCGGAAAAGATAACCCCGAGCTACTAAAGGTAAAGTTATCTCAAGGTCACCAAGATAGCATTCTTAATGGGGTCTCTCGCATTGGTTTCCAACGTGGTGGTGAATCAGCCATGTGGGTAGATGAAGATATGGGGGATTTATTTCTTGATGAAGCAGTAAATTTTGTTGAGCGAAATAAACAAAAGCCATTTTTCTTATATTACGCATTTCATCAACCCCATGTACCAAGACTGCCTCATCTGCGCTTTGCCGGAAAATCTGGCATGGGCCCAAGAGGAGATGCCATTTTAGAAGCTGACTGGGCCGTTGGACAGTTCATGAAAAAGCTAGCTGACTTAGGTTTGAGTGATAATACTCTGGTAATATTTTCTTCGGATAATGGCCATGTTTTAGATGATGGTTATCAGGACAATGCTGTTGCCAAGTTAGGAAAACATACACCATGGGGCCCCTTTAGAGGAGGGAAGTACAGTTTATTAGAAGCAGGAACTCATGTGCCTTTTATTGTACGTTGGCCTGCTAAAATAAAACCACAGCAATCTAATGCCTTTGTTGCTCAGCATGATTTACTTGCCTCATTGGCAGCTTTAACAGGACAGGAGTCAAACAGTATTGATAGTGAAAACCAACTGAATGCCTTAATGGGTTTAGATCAGGTTGGCCGCCATAATATGATTGTTCAAGGTATGCAAAACACTATGGCTTACCACCAAGATGGCTGGGTATATATACCACCTCATAAAGGCAAAGGTTATGCTGTTCGTGTGGGTAATGAGTCTGGTTTTTCAAAGCAAGAACAGTTGTATAATCTAACAACTGATGTTCATCAAGATAAAAACTTAGTAGGAAGATTTCCTGAAAAAATCTCCATGATGAAAGTTCAGTTAGCGAAGATACTGGCTAAATCGTCAAGGTAATGATAACAGAGCAGAACCAAATTTTGGGTGAAAGGAGGTCTCATTGTTTATGGAAATGAGGCCTTGAACAAATATGTAAAAGAATAGCCGCCACGATTAATCAGACATTCTTAGCTCGCTCTTACAATTGATGAAGTTTTTAATTATCAATTGTAAGATCTATTTTAGCTGTGACTTTATTTTAATCAATTGTGCGTTTGCCACCAAAGATCGCCTCACGTACTTGTATTGTATTCAAGTTGGATTATTTCAATGATTAATTTTATGTCATAAGCATTTACGCCAATGCAATTAATGACAACGTAGTAACTAAGTTTCTATATTTACTCAAGACGTTAACCAGTCTTCGGGGAAATTATCTTTTACCAATTGGGTAATGCTTATACTGTTGATATTATATTGTTGACCTATCTCTTGAGCAAATTGAGAAGGTTGATGACTTCGGGCAATAATTAATGCGTTAGGGTATTTATCTTTTAACCATAATGCGGCACGTAAATTTTCTTCTGCTGAGCCTGTACCCAAAATAATGATAGGCTCTGAGCTTTCCAAATCGACATTTTTACAAAGCTTATTCCATATTTCAGGATGGGAAATATTGCCTTCTAAAATTTCTCGTTTAGCAAAATCCGTCAGTTTAAGTTGTTCGTCAACAACAAGGACACGCCGATGGGCGTCTTTATCGATAATAGCAATAGTATCAATTTCTTTTTTTGCATATTGAGACAGTTCTTCTAAAACGGTTTGACCAAATAGACCAAACCCTGCCATTATCACCACATCTTTAGGCTTAGTTTTGTATAAATGTTTTATTAATTGTCCATTAGTTAAACCAATAGCGGCAAGTTGATAAGAGTTGAAAGTGATACAATCTTTGGCAACTTGTGAGCCATTCATAGAACGCATAAACCGGATGCTATTACAGTGAATTATTATTTTATTTTTTAAATTAGGAAAGCGTTTTAATATTTTATTGGCAGCATCATAACTTTGAAAGTTATCTTCAGTGAACATCAATACCTTCCGAGCTTTAGTGAGGTTTAACCGATTAATAAAGTAGCTATGGGTGATGTCGCCAATAATAACTTTTGCGGAAAATTGCACCCTTAATTCATGTTCTCTGAGTTTATCAATTTGATTATCGATAATCACAACAGAAACGTTTTTATCTACATCTCTTAAGGCTTTCAAGTAGGTAATGGTCAACTCACCTGAGCCAGCAATAATGATATGATTTTTAATACGATGTAGTCGCCATTTATGTGGTGTTAATACTTTTAGAATAGCTTCTATTAATGCTGATGCCGCGAGTATAGGAGAACAAAAATAGGCAATCCATAACAAAGTTCTACCGAGAACAGAACCACCTTGAGGAGTGCCTAAGTCTAATCCGCCGACAACAAATAGACCTAAGCTGTAATATACTTTTGTTAATATGTCAGCAGAATAAGCACTAGGACGTTCAGAAAGTGATACCCCCATTAATAAGCCAGATAATGCCATTGAAAAAAATATGACGGCAGCTAACCAGCGCCAACTAAGATTTATTGCGCTAATAGACAAAATAGACTCCACGAGTAATTACAATATTTAGCATGAGTGTGATGTTAACAAATTCAATCCGTTAAATACCTAACTTGGATCTGAATCTATTCTTGATTTGACAAATAGGATAACAATGCAGTCTACCATAAATATACTAATTATATCCCCATACATAGAGTCAATACTTGGCTGCGCGTAATGTTTGAGATTGCTATCACTAAATGAAATTTGTGGATCGCCACAAATAATGAAAAATGCGTCACACGATGAGAAAATTTAACATTTAAGTTACACCAGAGAAAATTTTTTAATTCGTCAACGATCCAATAAAGTCTTCAAAGATACGACCGGACGTTAGCCTTGGCTTATCTTACGACAAGTGATCCGATATTACGGACTTTCTAAAATAAGGGAGCAGTCCCCCTTATTATCTATTTCAACTATTTATTATTCATAGTCAACAGCGTAAGTTTCTTCATAGGTATGAGAGTAAAGCTCAAATAAATTGCCGAATGGGTCTTCTAAATAAACCATTTGAGAAGGCTTGTTATCATCTTCAGGATGATATCGCATGATGTCCATTCGTACTTTTCCACCGAGTTTTTCTGTACGCTCAATCACGCCATGAAAATCATCTGTTTGAAGACAAAAATGAAAAATACCTATTCGAGAAAAATCAACTTTATGGCGCTCTTGTCTTTCTTTCATTTCAAATAACTCAACACCAATACCATCAGTTGTAACTAGGTGAGCAATATTGAAACCTTTAAACCCTTCACCAAAAACAGCGGTACACATTCTACCGATAGCAGTTTCACGCTCTTCTATAACTTTGGTATTTCCCATGACAATATTAAGACCAAGTGCGTTAGTATAAAACTCAACGGCTTTATCCATATCGCCAACCATAATGCCTATGTGATTCATTTTCATAATTTGCTCCAAAAGTAGTTTTTATATTCGTTACATGAACTGATGGAGCTATTTTAAAGAATATTTTTCATTAATTAAAATTATCATTTATAATGAAATTAATAATTTTTTGTTATGTGTGGTGGCGATGTTAAACCCTAATTGGTTAAAGACCTTTGTTACTCTTGTAGATACAGGGCATTTTACAAAATCTGCTGAGAAGCTTTTCATGACACAACCAGGTGTTAGCCAACATATAAGTAAGCTTGAAAAAGTCTGTGGACATGCACTTATTCAACGCGATAAAAAAAGTTTCGACCTTACTGAACAAGGCTTTTTAGTTTATCAATATGCAAAACAGCTAGTGAAAAATGAATATGAATTACTAGAGCAATTAGACTTCGACAATCCTTTTTCTGGGGATTGCAAATTAGCTTGCTCTGGTGCACTCGCTTTGACTATTTATCCTAAGTTATTGGGTATACAAGCTCAGCATTCACATCTTATTGTTCAACTCAAAGCAGCTCCTAATCATCAAATATTGAATGAAATACAAAATGGGGTAATTGATTTAGGAATTGTTACCGATATACCAAATAATAGCCCATTTGATGTACAGGAAATTGGTAGAGAACAGCTATGTTTAGTGCTTCCTGCTAATACTGAAACTGAGGGGGTTGATGGGGATTTATTAACCAAGTTAGGTCTTGTTGAGCACCCTGATGCTAAGCATTACCTATCGCTATATTTTGCACAGAATCAAGAATCATGTTTTACCCACTTAAATATTGAGCAAATGCATGTTACTGGCTATGTTAATCAAATTAGCCAAATATTAGAGCCAGTAGCCAAGGGATTAGGTTTTACTGTACTACCTAAAAGTGCTGTTGATAGCTTTAAAGAACCTCTCCTCTTAAAAGTATTTAAACCTCAAAAGCCAGTAATAGAAATTTTATATATGGTGAAAAAGAGAAATAGAGTGCTTCCCGCACGGTTTGAAGTGGTAAATTCTATATTACAAAATCACTTTGATGTGAACTAAAGTCTGAGCTTTGGCTAACTGAAAAATGCCTTAATGCTCACTGTCTCAATGTTAACAAAGATACGACGTTACACCATAGATAAAAACATGAGTCTTTTGATGATGATTTCTGTCAATGAGTCGTTAAGCCTGAATGTGAACAAAGCCACCTTAGACCGCTATTAAAGTAATTTTGCTAGCAGGACTTCAAAGTGCCGATTTCACACTTCAGCAAGCCATTTTTTTGCATCATGGACTGAGGTGGTAAATTCATGTTTTACACCTGCTTTATTATAGCAACGACTCATTTGAGATTTTATTAAAGATCCACCTTCAATATTTATCAATACAACCGCACATGCCTTTAGTCTTCTTGAACTTCTGTTTTTTAGTGTTTGAGTCAGTTTCTGTTCTGCTTCAGGAGTAAATAGGCTAAATTTATGTAGTGTGACTATTTGGTTCCACGTTGAGGTTTCTAGGTTTTTAATACATGATTCTAGAGCTTTTTCATATTGTATTATTAATTCTTCATTGAAGGGGCCTGTAGCATCAATTAGTAATATCTTATCTTCAATTTTAACCTCAAATACACCATGTTCTGTAAAATACATTCAATAACCCTAAAATATAGGAAGACTTTAACTTATTGGTTAATATGATAAGTTAACGACTTCTTATCAGCTCTATGTTGATTTTAAGAGATTCAAAAGATTGCGTCAACTCTATGAGCTTAAACTTCCCCCCACAAATGAGCAAGAAACTTCAGTTAGTATTACCCAAATATGATAGTGCTTTCACAAAAGTTCAATGACTATATATGGCTAGCTGAAGAAGTCTCTAATCATCACTAGCCTAATGTTAACAAAGATAAGTTAGCTGACGTTTTCCACAGATATAGATTTCTATTATTAGAGTATAAATTGTACCAATTAGTCGAATAGGTTGACTGGCAGAAATGCCACCACAGCGGTCATTAGTGGCTAAATATTGAACGCTACAGTAACAATAACCCAAGAAAAAAGGCACAACCCAGAACAACGTCAAACAAAGGGAACCAAATCGTAATAGAAAAACGGCACTCAATGACCTGTGCAAAAAGGCTAAAGCAAGTATTCAACATAGATATTCGAACCGGTAAGCTGCCTCAAGTAAGGTTACCGCCAGTTTCAGTATTCAAGTACTTAATTAGGGAAAGAAAGTACAAAAAAACAAGGATAATGTTGTCATTGCGTTAACAGGGCAGCGTTTGTTCCTTTTTTGTAAATGAAAAGGATGAAGACATAATCAGTCTGAAAACTGACAGATTTGCTTTAAATTAGCAAGGTATTGGTTTGATGTCACCGTGAAACGCAGAAAATTTTCGTCCACATTATGGATTTTTTATATCGGATAGGGTGTTTATATTACTTATACTCTATTTGTTAACCCCTAAAATCGCTTTCGTTAAAGTACCGCTTCAAAATAGCCTTAATGATGCCATTTTTTTTCAATTTAATAGTTGCTACTTTTAACCTCTTCCGAGATTGTTTAGAAATACTATACGTGCAAACCAAATAAAGTTCATTATGTTTTAAAATCAACGCGGTACCAAAGTCATCATTTGTCAATCCTTCGGTTCTAGCAATATATCTAAGCGCTGAAAGTTCCCCTAAAACTGCATCAATACGTCCTATGTGCATCATACGAATGGCGTTAAGGTATTGTGGAGGAGAAACGACCGAAAAAATGATATCAACATCAACATCAATAACATCATTAATATCCGCACCTAAAGGAACAGCAATAGTTAAGTCATTTAAATCTTTATAATCAATAAGGTCTATACCGGCTATTGGCAATATACCAACAGCTAACTTATAACCTATTGGTTCAACCAAATCATAGCTCGATACAACACTGGGCACATCAGCAACTAGGGTGCACATTTTTCTATTAGAATTTAATTGTGCAACAATACGTTGTGCGGGAGTTATTTCATCTGCATGGCCAATACCACTTTCTCGAATAATTTCATTTAAAATATCATAAGTTACACCCGAGAATTCTCCATTGTCTAGCTTAAAACCATAAGGGACTTGATCCATAGTCGTCATGGTAACAGTGTTTTTAACATCACTTTTAACATCAATTGCATGTACCAATTTTTGCGCCATTAAAGTCAAAATAAGCATAGTTATTATTAACGGTGACAAGCTTTTTAGTCTATGTAAGTTAAGTATGACTATGACTCCATATATATTGCTATTAAATAAACACTAACACGTAATGTCGGCTTTTGGCTCATAAGTTACTAAAATTGTTTCGCAGGTTAATCTCATTAATCTGTCTTACATGTGAATAACGATAGTTATCATTGAGGGAAAGTAATTAGAAAGTGAGCACCATCGGAGTTAGCTAGGCAATTAAACGTACCGTTGAGCTTGCTGGTAATAAGGTTGTAGCTAATTGACATGCCCAAGCCTGAACCTCCTGTTGCTCGTGCTGTTGTGTAAAACGGGTCAAAAACTTTTTCTCTTTGTTTTTCTGTTAAGCCAATACCTTTATCTCGGTAATCTATCATTATTTCATTATTTTCAATAGCCAGGTTAATAAATATCTCACCATGAGTTTTATTTTTAAAACCATGATTTAATGAGTTCATAATCAAGTTTGTGATAATTTGTGCTATTACGCCAGGAAAGTTGTTTAAAGAAATTTTACTGTTTGAGGTAAGATGAATGCTGTGATTTCCTTGCTTAAATTGAGGCCGCAAACTTTGAATTAGTTCTTCAATATAAGATTCCAATTCGAATTCACGCCTGTCTTCGCTACTTTGATCAACAGCAACTTGCTTAAAGTTATTAATTAGCTCGCTGGCTCTGCGTAAGTTTCTTGTTAACATTCCACATGAGTCTTTAGCATCAAGAAGTAAGTTTTCTAAGGAGGATTTTTTTAGTTGTCCTGTTTTATATTCGTTATCAAATAAATCTATTTGGTCAGCTAAATGCGAGGTAGCAGTAACACTAACCCCTATAGGTGTATTGATTTCATGTGCAACCCCTGCAACTAAACCACCAAGTGCCGCCATTTTTGCAGATTCTACTAGTTGAGCCTGCGCTGTACTTAGCTTGATATTAGCTTCAGCCAACGCTTCAATATTTACCTGTAATTCTCTATTTACTTTATGTAAAGTCTTCCTACTTTTATAGATAACAATCAAAATTATTAATATAGAGAAAGTAGCTACAACAGTAAGGATTAGGAAAATGTATTGCCTTTGAATAACACTCGATTGCTTGGTTATTTCTTGTTCTTGTGTTGCATGTTTTATTTCTAAGTTATTGAGTACCTTTTTTCTCTCGTTAATTTGTATTTCTAAATTATCAATTGAATGTTCTTTTTGTTGAATGTCATTTTTTAAATTATCTAAGCTATCTACATTATTAATGAGTTGAATTCGACTATCATCAAGTTCTTTTGTTATCTGACTGTGGCTTTTTTCTAGAGACTGAAAATCGTGTTTGTTTTTCTTTAATTCATCGTCTTGTTTGTCAAGTTGATCGTTTTGTTGTTCTAACTGAGCGTTTTGTGAGGCTAACTTTTCTTTCTGTAAAGTTAACTCCTTTTCTCTACTAGTTATATTGCTTTTAAGTTGCTTTAATCTAGTAGATTGCTGCTTAATTTCATCTAAACTACTGGTAATAGTAGCATCCATCTCTTTAAGTACGTTTGCTATATCTAACTCCGTCCCCCCAAGTACCAAAATATCAGGTGATACCTTTAATCCTGAATTTAACATTTGATATCTATTTAGTTCAAATCCTAGCTTGTTTCTATTGCTTTTAATAAAATTAAGCATGGTATGCTTTTTATCTTTGGCATTGTCACTAACAATGAGGGTAGCTTGTCCATTAAGTTGTCTAACAATTTTTAGAATGCTCTTAGATTGTGCTTTATCTATAACAATAATTTGCAATTGATTTATTTGTTCAAGTGAAGTGATTTTGATGATGTTAATGCTGAAATGCTTTACTTCTATACCTTGCATTTTTTGTAGCTCTTGGTAGTACGTTTTATCGTTACCATAATAACCAATGGCAAAATCAACTATGTTGATCTCGTTAGGCCATTCAATAAATTTTATAAAATTAAATACGTATGCAGCTTTTACTTTATCTGATACATCTTGTTCGAATGCGCCCACTGGCTGGAAAAGAAACAAAATACTAGCAATAACTATTGTTATCTTTATTAATGCTATTTTTTTTAATTGTCTTCCTAACGTCATAAGTGAAACAGCCTCATAATTGGGGTTATTACGTTGGTCTTTTTTTATCGTGGTTATTACTAGGTTAGACTAGTTCAAAATAATACATATATTCTAAATATAGCTTTTTATTCTCTTATTTGGTTCCTTGGTAAATAGAGATTGAATGTTGTATCTAATTCAATCTCAGAAATGACGGATATATAACCGAAAGAACGATTGATAAAGTCAAATACCATCGCTAAACCTAGTCCTGTCCCTGTTGCTTTTGTAGTGAAAAATGGATCAAATAGAAAATTCTTGTCGTCAGTCGATATTCCTGTGCCATTATCACTTACCGCCAATAATATATATTCTCCGGCGATTGCCCCAGGATTTTCCTGACAAAATTCTTCCGTCAAAATACAATTGCTCGTTTTAATTGAGATGAAACCATTCTCTACTATTGCTTCATGTGCGTTAATAACAATATTAAACAGGACTGCTTCAAAATCACTACTCACTATGTTAGTTAGCCACAGGTTGGTATCAAGAGAGTAGTTTAATGGTGAATTATTTGTTGCGGAATGACCAATAATGGCATCCATTTTTTTAATAAGGTCATTGATATTTACACACTCTTTTAGCGCTGATTTATTTGTGGTGAATGAGCGTAATTTATCGGTGGTATTTTTACCCATCAATGCAGCTTTATGAATACTGTTAACTCTCTTCGTAAGTTTTTCATGGTCAAAGGGAGTTTGCTGTAACAATTCCACATTACCTAAAATAATTCCTAAAATATTGTTGAAATCATGAACGATACCCGATGCTAGCTGCCCAATCGCTTCCATTTTTACACTATGACGTAACATTGTTTGCATTTCTTTGGCTTTGATTATGTCGTTGTAGGTACGTAAACAAGAATAACTTAGGGTGAAGAGTTTCTTTGCTGTTAATTCACTTTTTTCTTTATAATCATGAATGTCATAATGGCTGATAATGTCTTGTTCGGGGGCTTCACCAGGCTGTCCTGTACGTAATACAAGCCGGATATTGGTATCGTGTTTAACATGTCTAATCCATTTTACCAGCGACAAACCCGCATTATCTGTTTCCATCACCACATCTATTAAAGCAAATGCAAAAGTAACATTGCTAAAAAGTAATTCTTTAGCTTGCTGGGCGCTGTAGGCCGAATGTATAACTATATTTCTATTAAATACCGTTGCGTTTTTTAAAACTAATTTTGTAACGTCATGTATCGCTTTATCATCATCTACAACTAACATGTTCCAACAGAGAGATGGCTTAATCGCAGGACTTGTGGACGAGTTCCCGTTATTATCAGAAAAAGTAATGAATTCATCATCACGCATCAAAACACCTAAATAGATAAAACATCAATTGATTCTTAAGCATAGACTAATATAGATAAATAAACGTACAAGAACTGTAATCCATAAAACGTGATGTTATTCAAAATAACTGTCGATATATTTACTCAGTATGGTTGCCTATTAGCTATTAGCTATTCGTTATGCCACAGGGAGTATTTTGAACAGCCGTGTTAATGCGGCATTTTAGTCTATCATTAGTTTATCGATATATTGTTTTGGCTAACAAATGAATAATGATGAGTTTTTGGTTTTTAGTGATGAATCTAGTGACGAATCTGGTGATGAAAACTATTCTACAAAACAGCGTATTGAAGATTGCTGGCATGTACTTGTGGTGGATGATGAGATAGAAGTTCATTCAGTAACACAGTTGGCGTTAAGAAATACTGAAATTCTCGGAAAAAAACTCAAAATTCATTCAGCTAATAGTGCAAAACAAGCAAAAGAGGTTTTACAAAGTGATATTCCTTTTGCGATGGCAATCATTGATGTAGTCATGGAGACAGATCAAGCAGGCTTAGACCTTATTAGTTGGATAAGAGGAGTACATGAAAACCACCATATCCGCCTAGTCTTAAGGACCGGGCAGCCTGGTCAGGCTCCTGAAAAATTAGTGATTGCTAATTATGATATTAATGATTACAAAGAAAAAACCGAATTAACTTCAACTAAACTTTTTACACTTACTTATGCTTGTATTCGAGCTTACCGAGATATAAAGGCTTTATATGATAATAAAAAAGGTCTAGAAACGGTTATAAACTCTTCAAATAAAATATTTGCACACCAGTCAATTGAAGATTTTACTCAAGGTATCCTTGAACAGCTATGCGCTTTGTTTCATCTTGATACAGGTGCAATTTTTTCAAATGTTAATTATATTGCCGCATCACAGGGTAAAAGTAGTAGCAAAATTATAGCTGCAACAGGCCGCTTTAGCGCATTTTTGAATCATCCATTAAGTGACGTTATCGATGTATTTGGCGGTGACACACTCGAGGACATATGTAATAGAGGAGGGCAACATTTTGGCGATAAATACTTTATTGGTGTTTATAAGTCGCATTTAGAAGGTAATAATTTATTTTTTCTTGAAGGTGTTGAAGACATTAACGACCTTGACCGGCGGTTAATAGAAGTTTTTGGTACAAATATAGGCGTAGCATTTGATAATCAAGCAATGCATGAGGAGATAGAACTTACCCAGCGTGAAATGATTTATCGTATGAGTGAGGCTGTAGAAAGCCGCTCAAAAGAAACCAGTAATCATGTAAAAAGAGTGGCACTGACTTGTCAATATTTGGCTAGAGTCATGGGCATGAAAGAGAGAGAAGTAGAGATACTTTATAAAGCCGCACCACTTCATGATATCGGAAAAATAGCAATCCCAGATCACATCTTAAACAAACCAGGGAAACTTAACGATGATGAGTGGCAGAAAATGAAAACGCATGCTCAAATAGGTTGCGATATTTTGTCGTCATCAGAGCTTACCGTATTAAGCGCAGGCGCCATTGTCGCGGGAGAGCATCATGAGAATTGGGATGGCACGGGTTATCCTGAAGGTAAAAAAGGTGAAGGTATCCACATTTATGGTCGCATCGCCGCAATTGCTGATGTATTTGATGCTCTTGTAAACAAACGTTGTTATAAGCCTGCTTGGTCAATAGAAGAGACAATGGATTTTTTCCGAGAAATGACTGCTGTGAAATTTGATCCTAAATTAGTTGAGTTAATTTTTAAACACCAAAATGACTTGATGGCAATACAAGATAAATATAAAGATTAACCTTAGATCTGTGCAATGTGTCCACATATTAATACGGGTAAGCTGATGAAAGACGACGAATTAGTAACTTTTAAAAAAGATATAGATAAAGAAAGTATGTCTTTAGTAAATGACGTTGACAACTATTGGCATTTGCTTATCGTCGATGATGATATTGCAATTCATAAAGTAACAAAGTTAGCATTGAAAAAGGTTGAAATACTAGGTAGAAAACTCAAATTTTATACTGCCGAAAGCGCTGAACAAGCAAAAGAACTGTTGCAAACAAACATTCCATTTTCTCTTGCCTTGATAGACGTTGTAATGGAAACCAGCACTGCTGGTTTGGATCTTGTCCAATGGATTCGAAAAGAACTAAAAAACAACACTATTCGTTTAGTTTTAAGAACGGGGCAGCCTGGACAGGCGCCTGCAAGAGAAGTAATCGCCAATTACGATATTAATGATTATAAAGAAAAAACAGATCTCACGACGACTAAACTTTATTCACTCACCTTTGCTTGTTTAAGAGGCTACCGAGATATCATCGCACTAAATGAAAATAGAAAAGGTTTAGAAAGGATCGTTAAATCTTCAAATGAAATTTTTGCCCATCAGTCATTAAATGATTTTACCCAAGGTATACTACAACAACTTTGTACTTTGTTTCGCATTGATGCTGGTGTTATTTTTTCAAATGTTAATTTTATAGCGGCGTCACATGGCCAAAAGGTCAGTAAGATTATTGCTGCTACTGGCAGGTTTACCAATTTCTTAAATCATTCTTTAGATGATTTCATTGAAATGCTAGATAACGAATCCCTTAAATCCTTATATATAAAGGGTGGTCAACACTTTGGAGACGATTATTTTATGGGTGTTTATGAGTCTCACCTAGGTGGCAATAATTTGTTTTTTATTGAAGGAATAGAAGATATTAATAACATTGACCGCCAGCTTGTTGAAATATTTGGCGCAAATATTGGTGTAGCATTTGATAATCAAGCAATGTATGCAGAAATGGAAGTTACACAACGGGAAATGATTTACCGTATGAGTGAAGCTGTAGAAAGTCGCTCTAAAGAAACCAGTAATCATGTCAAGAGAGTCGCCTTAACTTGTCAATATCTAGCGTATGCTGTTGGCATGAGTGAGAGAGAAATTGATATTATTTATAGAGCTGCACCATTACATGATATAGGAAAAATAGCCATACCCGACCATATATTAAATAAGCCTGCCAAGCTTACAGATGATGAATGGCAGAAGATGAAAACACATGCGCAAATTGGGTACGATATTCTAGGATCTTCAGAGTTAACAGTATTACGAGCGGGAGCAATTATCGCTGGTGAGCATCATGAAAATTGGGACGGCTCTGGTTACCCGCTAGGTAAAAAAGGAGAAGACATTCATATCTATGGTCGTATTACCGCGATAGCTGACGTATTTGACGCTCTTGTTAATAAAAGGTGCTATAAAAAGGCATGGACGATAGAAGAAACTATAACATTTTTTAAGGAAATGTCAGGTGTGAAATTTGAGCCTAATTTGGTATCAATTTTATTAAAAAATCAAGATCAGTTTATGGCTATCCAGGATAAATATATAGATTCACCTGTTGAATAGTAACAATCAAAATAATGGGTGTTGTAGCTATATTCACCCGTCTTTATTGTCGATATCCATTGGAAACTCAACAATAAATTGGCTCCCTTTGGTAAACTCACGATTAAATGAGATGCTGCCTTTTAATGACTGTACCACTAAGTTATAAAGAATATGTAAACCCAAACCTGTTCCGCCTTTTCCTTGTTTTGTTGTAAAGAAGGGATCAAATATTTTACTAATGTGATCTTTGTCTATACCTTTGCCTGAATCAGTATAAACAAAAACAATCATGCCTTGTTTACACGTTATATTAATGTCTATGTTACCCGATGTTATCTTTTCAAAACCATGTATTAGAGAATTAATGACAAAGTTTGTGATAATTTGAGATAAAGCGCCAGGATCACCATGAACGGACAAATTATCATCACAGTTAACTTCTACGATGATATTTGTATTCTTCAATTTTGGTTTGAGACTTTGCAAAACCTCATCGACATATCTTTTAACTTTATAAGTACGTACATCTTTGTTGCTTTGGTCGACAGCAACTTGTTTAAAACTCGTTATAAGTTTGGCTGCTCTGGCAAGGTTTGAACTAATAAGAGTAGAACTTTCTTTTGCCTCATCTAAATATGAACATAAATCCTTATTAGTCATTTTCTCACTAGTATACTTGTTATTGATTAAAATTGTCTCCTCAGATAAATGAGAAGAGGCTGTAATGCTTACTCCTATGGGAGTATTTATCTCGTGGGCAACGCCAGCAACTAAACCACCCAAAGATGCCATCTTTTCTGACTCAACTAATGATTTTTGCGCAAATTTCAACTTAGTTAAAGAATCTTTCAGTGCTTGGTTCTTGTTTTCTAACATTGTAGGGCTAGGCAGTGATAAGAAGAAAGGCAAGACAAACCAAATCGCGATACCTGTAGCCACAGATGTCAGCGCAGTAATCGCTTTAACTATTGATGAAATACCATATATGGGTTCCCATATTACGATGGCGCTAATCAAATGCGAAGTACCACAAGCTAAGAAAATGACGGAGCCTGCTAATAGAAAAAACCATGGGTAAGGCAAGTCCTTTCGATTTTTGACAAAAATAACCACCGCAGTTGTAATCGAGAAATATGCAAGAGCGGTTAATACATCTGAAATAACTGAAGTCCAAAGAATATCTGCTTGCCATAAATAACACATACCGTGAGGCATAAAATTTTCATGGGCAAAAAAGGAAGATGAATCCATAGCTGAAACCTAAATAGTGTGTGATTAGTCGCTATAACTTATTGTAGTCGAAAAAGAATAAACTGTAGTGACTAAGTAATATGGCCATGAATATATAATTTATAACTCGCTTAGGGAGCGTTAGCGAGTTAGGTTTAATACACTAAATTTATTTAAAACTTAAATGATTCAATGTCCGCTTCGGGGATTTGATATCTAATTCCGTGCAAAAGTCTTCGGCACAATCTCAGTTGTGAATGGATATGAGTTTTTATATAAAAACGACAACTTTAGGATCCCTGATCTGCCGTTTTTAACTCAAAAGCTAACGTCAGCTTATGGCTAGATAAGTGACCATTCAGTACATAGCTTAGGAGGTTTTTAAATTTCCTTAATTTTTGTGAAGTTTTTTATGATTCTCTCGCGACTTTTGACGCAACAGTTTAGGCAAATTTCTCTCAATTTAACTACAGACCAGAAATTACGGTTCAAGAATTCTTATTATTTGTGACGATCAACAGATTGAGCTCTTATGGTGTGCAATAAACTCCTTTTAATCTGAGAACACAATAATTAGAATGTTATTGAATAATTGCCCATATAAAGTTTTTTTGTACTATGTTTAGATGACGCAATCAAAATAAGGACGAATAATGTTAATTCAAGGACGGGTAAAAAATCAATCCATTGTTATCTGTGACGATAAAAGTATGTCTGCACTGAAAGACTGCAATGGAAATGTAAACCTTGGTAATTGTGATCCTAATGATGTTAAAGGCTCTGACGAAGAACTTATTCCTTATAAATGGTATTCGCCACTTACTGATTTGCTCGAACATTTAGCGCATTAATAACCGATTCCTTGCTGGGTTGTTACTGGTAAGGTCAATTCCAATTTCTATGTCTTCATCCACTAAATAAGCTATCGGCAACTCAGCCTAGTTTAGTGGGTTCTTATCTTAGTTGTATAAATCGGCTGAAATAGGCAGGTAATGGTTTTACTATAATTTTTGCTGCAATTGCTGCAATTGCGGCCATGTAACATAAGTATCACGTGTTAATTTATAACTCTTATTAAATCCAGGGTTTAATACTGTTGGCACCGGGGCATTAGTGCTTTTACGCCATGCTTGTAATTTTTTATATAACTTCGCTGTCACTTCAGGCTCAATTAACGCTAGGTTTTGACGCTCTTTTAAGTCATGAACTAGGTTATAAAGCTCTAATTGACCATACTCAAAATATTCAATTAATTTATAA
>Ga0209291_1001448_pt1 | contig 21051 bp, 29 predicted proteins | sample GOMGulsemesocosm_FD_184633 | JGI IMG/M metagenome (GOLD analysis project Ga0209291, IMG submission 184633) | Methane-oxidizing microbial communities from mesocosms in the Gulf of Mexico - GOM9B Gulf of Mexico (SPAdes) (version 2) | ecosystem: Environmental > Aquatic > Marine > Cold seeps...
TATTTCGAATGAAAGAGGGGGAAATTGTTGAGCATTGGGGTGTTGGGCAGCCTGTTCCAAAGGAATCAAAAAATAATAATACAATGTTTTAGGCTCGTTTATGATATTTGCATATAACATGCTGTTAAAAAGGACAATTGAACAGCTAACTAGCGCTCGTTCCTCGAAACTTAGCCAATAAATTTTGCCTATTATAAGACCGTTAACATTATCAGGAGTACTGGTTCAAATGGACTCAGTAGAATTATCAATAATATTACTAAACTTAATTATTATTTTAGTAGCATATCTCTCTATATATCCTAAAGTAGCTGGGAGCAGCTTTAATAAAATTTCTTTTTATGATCTTTTTACATCTGGCTTTGCATTTTTAGTTGTTGGTTTAAATTATTGGGGTAGCGGGCATGAGTTCAGTTTGTTAATCACAAATACTAACTGGTTTTGGTTTACACTTGTTACTTATGGCGCAATAGAAATACCAATCGCTGTTTGGTATTTTAAAAAACAGAAAATTAAGTTATAAATAAAGCTAGCTTGCAACCGAGTTTTGTCACACTAGGATAGTATGTATAACACAAAAGTAATTGCAGTAAGTGGTGTATCTGGGGCAGGTAAAACCACAATTGTGAAACAATTAGCTAACGAGTTTTATTGCCCATTTCTACTTTTTGATGATCACACTGATAAAAGTACATACCCTCAAGACATGAAGCACTGGCTAAATAATGGTGCTAACCTTTCTCTAATTCAAACGCCCAAATTTGTTATTTCATTGGAAAGTCTAATTTCAAAAAATTGTAGTCGTTTTATTTTTATTGAAGAGCCATTTGGTAAAGAGCGTGACTCTATGTCGTCATTAATTGATTACGTTATTTTATTAGATCAACCTATGGAGCTATGCCTAGCTCGTATTATCAAAAGACATACTGAACACCCTAATTCAGATTCAATAGGCTCTATCTCCAATTACTTAGATAAATACGAAGATCACTTTAGAGAAATTTATATCACCGCGGCAAACAAAGTTAGACATAACTCAGATTTAATATTTCAGGAGGTAGTTTCAATTAAAGACGCAACCAATTATATTAGTAACTGGTTGAGAAATAATACAAACTAACAAGTAAATTAAGCGGGATTGCTAACTGTTTGCTCGGTTCCGCTTCGCTTGACATTTTAGCAAATAATTACAAGCCGCTTAATGTGGTGTTATGTGCCAAGGAGGCCAAAAGTTATGCCGTCAAATCTCAAACTGAATTATGTTGAATTTCCAGCAGTAGATATTTCTGCAACAAAGCAGTTTTTTGAAAATGCGTTCGATTGGACATTCGAGGACTTTGGACCTGATTATTCATCTTTTTATGACCAAGGTTTAAGTGGAGGATTTTACAAGTCTGATTTAACTTCTGTTGCAAGTAAAGGCTCGGCATTACTTGTCTTATTAAGTGAAGACTTAGAAAATACACAGGAAATTGTTGAAGGTGTAGGAGGAAAAATATCTACACCAATTTTTTCATTTCCTGGAGGCCGTCGCTTTCACTTTATTGAACCTAGTGGCAATGAATTTGCGGTTTGGGAGTTAACAAGTAAATAACAGGTCACTAAAACGGACAACAAACTGTTGGCTGCTCTCAATTTGTTCGTTTATTATTACAACAATAATAGCCCCTTCATTGGCGTTAGGATTAAAGGCAGGATATGGGATTTAACGTAAGGAAAGCTCGGTTAGCAGATTGTCAGGAAATAGCATTAATTCATGTCAACTCTTGGAAATCTGCTTTTAAGGGATTAATGCCTGAGCGGTATATAAATAGCTATACACTCGAAGATAGAAAATCTGAATGGTTAAGCGCCTTAGACAGAGGCTCTGAGTCAGTAATTATTGCAGAAGATAATAATAAGCTTGTAGGTTTTTTATCCTATCGTGAAAATGAAAATTTTCTATATCTGAGTAAACTTTATCTCTGTCCTAGCATTTATGGTAAAGGTGTCGGTGACTTACTCATGAAGCAAATGGAAAATGAAGCACAAGCTTCGTGTATTAATCTGATTCGCTTGTATGTTCTCGATAATAATCAATCAGCTATTAAGTTTTACTCGAAGCAAGGTTTTGAGTTCGGTGACGGTTTTGAATCAGAAGTATTTGAAGGTGAAACAATTATTGATGTTCTGATGGAGAAGCAATTATCAGCTTAACAAGGCCATTAATTACAGGCAGGCTAACGTTTGCTCGGTTCCGCTTCACATTATAGCAAGGTATTACTTAGCAGCTTATGAAGGGGGTAGGTTTTTCGATAATTATGGAGCAGTTATATGGATGAAATCACTAATTTTATATCGTGCATTGAAAATGAAACCAGAAAATCGGACTCAATTGCTTTGTTGTCTATTTTGGAAAAAGTGTCTGGATACAAGCCATACTTGAGTGGCAGCATCATTGGTTTTGGTAAATATCACTATAAATATGATAGTGGTCGTGAAGGGGACTGTGCAGTAATTGCGTTCTCTCCTAGAAAACAAAACTTAGTGCTTTATATAATGCCTGGTTTTGATAAGTTTGAAGAGCTATTAAAAGACTTAGGTAAGCATAAACTTGGTAAGTCATGTTTGTATATTAATAAACTGTCTGATCTAAAACTTAATGTATTAAAAAAAATTATTAAGTTGTCAGTTCAGAACATGCAACAAAAGTATCAGTGTAAAAATACCTAATAAGGGAATAATGCAGGAGAATTAACAATTGGCTTTCTAACTGCGTTGAACATTATCCCCCCCCATATTTTCCTGTTAACAAGGCGTTATGTACACATGGAGTTCTATTGAATATTAGGCATCTTTCGGTATACAGTTTTATTTTTATGTGTTCTGCTTGTACTACAGGGCAACTTTATTATGTAGATACAGAAGGTATCGAGAGACTTGGTTGTGATGTCGAGTTTGTTGGTATGCCAAGTGTTGATAAATATGCTGTTGAGTACGCTTTGAGTTTATGTGCCAAAAGCATTGTTAAAAAAGGTGGGGTAATCCAAGAAGAACACCTTTTAAAAATAGATACCTCTATTCCATTATCGCCTTGTGGAAAATCCTGGACTCATGAATTAGCCAAACAACAGTTTAACTCTGAGGAAATATCTAAAAAAGAGTATGGCTATATTGTCGCTAATATTGATTTGGGTCTGTCAGCAATCAATGAGTGTACACATAACAAATAAATAACTAGGGCATGCAGTAGTTGGTTACGTGTTGCTCATTTACAGCCAACCGTATTTTCAGTTAAGCTGAAGGTGTTACTGCCAAACAGGTTGAGAGTTTAATTATTACTTATTTACCTTAATATATAGGAATGAAATTATGGAAGATTTAGGGTTTGTATTTGGAATCATAGGTATGTCTATGGGGGTTTCAGGTTTTACTTTTGCCATTATAACAATGAAAAAGGTGGATAAACTTGAGAACAAACTTAAAGAGCTAAATGTCTTAAGTCATGATTTTAAGTCTAGTTAGTAACTTTTTTAAATCGTTGTAATGGTAATTTAACTAGCTGTTAAATTAATAGGAAATAAAGTTTGTTTTTTCCTTTGTCGCTTATTCTAAGCAAATATTACCTGGCTAAGCAGTTTAGGTATTAAATTCACATGGAAGAATAATAAATGTCAGGAAGATTACATTACTTATCCAACTTAATTTTTTTTGTATCAATGATAACTAGTCTTAGTGCATGTAATAACTCTGCTGTGCTTGATGAAGCAGCAATAAATAAGGCAATAGCTAATCCTCCACCTCTACGTCCTGAATCCTTATCCAATAGTGGAAAAGAATATACTGGTCGTACTCTTGTAACTTTTTTACTCGAAACACCAAGCAATACACCTATAAATTCAACTGTTTACTTATCAGGCACATTTGATGATTGGTCAGGTGGTGACAGCGACAAATATAAATTTAGTAAAATCGAAGATAATAGATATCAATTAACTATCGAAGAGGATGCCGGCAGTGTTCTACAGTTTAAAGTAACTCGTGGAACATGGGATTTTGGGGAAGTTGATGAACGTGGTCGTCGTATTGGAAACAGAGTACTAACCGTAAGAAATAAGCCACTCCATGTAAAGTTGGTCGTTAGCAATTGGAACGATAAATCAGAAGAAATAGCTAATATTGACTCGGGGTATTGGCATACCACAACGCTCGATTATCAACATGACTCGTCAAAACCCATCCTTAAATTAAATGGTAATAGTACTGTGATTGTGTCTTCTTTGAATGAGTACACAAACCCGGGTGCAACAGCAATTAGCTACAAAGGGGAGGATATTTCAAATAATATTGAAATTAATGGTATACCGAAAAAGAACACTATTGGTGATTACCTGATCACCTACAATGTTAACGACTTCGAAGGAAATAAGGCAGTCCCAGTCAGTCGAATGCTTAGAATAATTGGAAATACGGCTAGTAATTATACCTTGCGTCCTGTTGGAACAACTAGCTCCCACTTTGGTTATATTGAACAACTTCCTGCTCATTATGGTAAAAACGCCGCAATAAAACACCCTTTATTCATTTATCATCACGGAGCTGGTGGTGAAGCTGCAACGATGAATCTAACTAGAAAAACGTCTTTATTTGAACTTTCTAATTGGTGGGGAGGTGGTCCTGCGCGTATTGCAATGAGAAACCATTGGAATACAGATTCCTCGCTAATTGTTTTGTCGCCACAACGTTCTTATTTTGAATCTGATATAGAAAGAATTAATTCATTTGTAGATTATGCAATTAAAAACTATCAGGTCGATCCCAAGCGTATTTATATGGGAGGCTTTAGTGCTGGAGGTTATATTTCGTGGGAGTATGCCATTAAATATCCTACAAAAATTGCGGCCATTCTACCACTAGCGGGTGCTGTCAATCCGGAATTATTAACAAATATCTGTAATGCGAAGCATGTTGCTATTTGGGCTTTTCATGGTGCGGATGATACGGCAGTAGATGTTAATGATGCGAAAAGCTCAATAAAGGCTTTTAATAAATGTGAGCCAAAACAGCAGGCTAAGTTAACCTTGTTTGATAATGCGGGCCATACAAGTCACCAGAGAGTTTTAGAGTTAACAGGCATGTTCAATTTTTCGGAATTAAGCGATCCTTTTAATGAAAACATATATACATGGTTAACGTCACAACGTTTGTCCAATGATTAAGCTTGTTGCCATCGACATATAACAAGCGGATAAATAAGGACAAAATACAGTTGGCTTTTACTTCTTCGTCGCTTATTCTAGCCAACTATCATTTGCCCATTATTGTGGGCGTTAGTTAGCTAACAGTGCACATGGACGTAATATGAAAGTTTTATTTATCTTATCCCTTATTTTCTTTTCTACTGGCAGTAATGCCGTAGTGAAGAGACATGATGTTCCCCCTGAAAATTATGTCATTGAAAAAATGCCTGAATACTTAATTGATATGCCACATGAAGGTCATGGTGTATTAATAAACTCACAATGGATTGTGACCGTAGCACACACCATTTTTTATGATTATGTTGGTAAAGATTTAATAGTTGGTTCAAAAACTTATGAAATTGAAAGCGTTCATATACACCCAGATTACACAGAGCCTGACAAAAAGTTATTAAAAGACGATTTAGCGCCTTTAATGAGATTTTTTAAATCGAGAAGTGATATTGCGTTAATCAAATTAGTTTCAACGGTTAGCGGTGTCGAACCAGTCAATGTATACAAAGGTAAGAATGAAAAAGGAAAAATAATTACAGTTTATGGTAAGGGAGCTACAGGAAACGGATTAACTGGTGACGATCTTGAGACAAAAACACTGCGCGTAAAAAACAAGTTTCAAAATGTCGTTGAATATGCGGAAGGTAATTGGTTAGCATTTAAATTTGACGAACCAGCATATGCACTACCACTTGAAGGTATGCATGGCTCAGGAGATAGCGGAGGGGCTTCTGTCGTATTTCAACAAGGAATCCCTTTCCTTGTTGGCTTATCAAGTTGGCAATTGGGGCAGGGTGATATATCTACTTTTAAAGGTGGTTTGTATGGTACTACTGCTTATCAAGTTAGGTTGTCAAATTACCATGACTGGATATTAAGTGTATTGGGTCGCTAACATGGCCTTAAAGTAGGACAAAAAACAGTTTTCTGTTATTTGTTCCTCAACATTTTAGTCAACTAAATCTAGCCCCTTAACGAGGGCGTTATAACGTTAAACGGAATATGGTGTGTTAACTGCTCCTATATTCATCTCCAATGAAGGAAGTATTGTATGAATGTAAAAATTATAATGGTTTTATTTTGCTGTGTATTGAGTAACTTGAGCTCTGCAGGCCAATCTAATGTTGAAAAACTAGGTTATAAGCAGCAAGATAAATTATTGATTATTCACGCAGATGACATAGGACTGAATCATTCAACTAACTCAGCCGTTATCAATGCTTTTAAAAAGGGTTATATTAATTCAGGTAGTATTATGGTGCCTGCCCCTAAGTTTGAGGAGTTCGCAACCTTCTCTAAAAATAACCAGAAATTTGACCTGGGTCTGCATATTACTTTTACTTCTGAGTGGGCTAACTTACGTTGGGGTGGCGTTTTACCAAAAACGGTTATATCAAGCTTGCTTGATAAGGATGGATTTTTTCACTCAAACAGTGCTGATTTTGCAAAGAACGCAAAGATTGAGGAGGTTGAACTAGAGTTTAGGGCGCAGATTGAACGCGCTATTGAGTCAGGTATAAAGCCAAGTCATATTGATACGCATATGGCAGCTCTTTTTGAAAATATAGAGTTGTTTACTTTGTATTTAGCATTGGGACGTGAATATAAAATCCCTACTGTTATCCCTTTGAACTTTATATCAAATGTACCTAGTTATATGGATTTAATACAAGAGCAAGACTTTGGCCTAGATAGCTACTTATTTGTTAGCTTTGGTACAGAATCTTCTATGTGGGATAGCTCTTATAATAAATTAATCGATAACCTTAAACCATCTGAGGTACATCAATTAACTCTTCATATTGCGTATGATGACGAAGATATGGCCTCTATTACAGATAGAAATGCTGCTTATGGTGCTAAGTGGCGCCAGAGAGATATGGATTATGTCAGTGCGTTGGTATTAAAAGAAAAGCTGAAAAAACAAGAGATTAAACTAGTTACTTGGTCACAGATCCAAAACCTTATATATAAGTAATTCTTCAAACTTTCTAAGTAAATTAAATATTTATAATCAGCCGCATATTGTGGCGTTATCTTAACAAGCTGGTTTGGAGGTAGGGCACAAGTTTAGTTATATTCAGGGTTGCAAGATACCGGGTTGTTCGGCTTCAGATGCAAAAGACTTTCTTAAAATACCCGTTGGCTCTTTTTTGCATTTAGTCGTGGAAACCTCTGACGGTAGTAAAAAAGAAATAAATATCGAAGTAGGTAAAGCTTAACAAGAATGTCAAAAAGACAAACTATAGTGGCTTTTTTCTCCTATGTCGATTATGTTAACCAATTGTTATTTTTCCATTGTTGTGGACGTTATATTTCATGGAGGATTTAGGTGAATTTCCCAGAGTTAGAAACATCACGTTTAATGCTTACTAAGCTATCGACTAGTGATAGTCATGCGCTATTAAATATCTTTTCAGAAGAGGACGTTGTCAAATTTTACGATATAGACGTTTATGATTCAGAAGTGCAATCGTTAAAATTAATTGAATTCTTCAATACTCGCTTTAGCGAAGCAGTTGGCATTCGATGGGCTATTCGTATAAAAGATACTGGGAAATTAATTGGTACCTGCGGCTTTAATTCATGGAACCAAAAGATGAAAAATGCAGGGATAGGTTACGAATTATCTTCTAAATATTGGGGATATGGATATGCCAGCGAAGCCTTAAACAAGATTATCGATTCAGCCTTTTGTAATCAACTACCCTTTGGTGAACTTCATAGGGTTCAAGGCGATACTATGCTTGGTAATACTGCCTCAGAGTCTGTGTTGATAAAACTTGGATTTAAAGAAGAAGGGATCCGTCGAGCAAGTGGTTACTGGAAAAATAAGTTTCACGATTTAAAATGTTATGGCTTATTAAAGCCTGAGTTCAAAAAACTATGAAAATGAAATAAAGTAAAGAAGGAAAATAACCGCAGGCTGTTTTCCGTCTCACACATTTTAGCCGCTTAGCAAAGCGTTGCGTGCCAATTTATATAATCAGGTTTTGGAGTTGTTTTGAAGAAAGTAATATTAGTTTTAGCGGTAGTTGTCGTAGGATACCTTATAAATTCAAAGTTTGTAGAAGTAGCATATTCACTAGGCTTTGCTGAGTTAAAAAAAGAAGCTGTGTTAATTAACGCTGAGAAAATGAAAGTTAAATGTCATTCATATGCTCTTGGCTGGTTTGATGAAATTAAATTAGAGAATAAATTTCAAGCGTGTGTCAATGAGTACGAAGCTAATGGGTATAAGGTTATTGAGAGTCCTAACACATAATAAGCTGCTAAAACGGATGCTAAATAGTTGGCTGTTTGCTCCGTCGTCGTTTATTTAGCCAACAACCGTTGCCTTTTTGAGGCGTAATATAAAAAACAATCAGATTGCGAGTTCAATTGAAAGAGTTAAATATTAGAAAAGCAGTGGTAGAAGATCAGGCTTATTTACTTAAATTGGAACAAAAAGTAGTAGAAGCGGAACGTCCCTATAACTTAACAATAAAGTCCGAAGGTGCAGTTTATTATGATCTTGCTAGTTTACTTACTGATGACGTTTCCTGTGTAATAGTGGCCGAAGCTAAAGGCCATATTATTGGTACTGGTTATGCTCAAATCAGAGAGTCAAAGAAGTCACTTCAACATTGCAAACACTCATATCTTGGTTTTATGTACGTTGAACCTGAATACAGAGGATTGGAGCAAAGAACAAGGAATATATGACTTTTACTTGGATGTTTATGATGGAAATGACTCAGCAATCAGGGCTTATGAAAAAGTGGGTTTTGCTAAGTCATTAGTTGAGATGAAAATTAATCTGGGTGTGTAATTACAGCTAATATGGATGTAAAGTGGGACTGCTAACCGTTTGATCGGTTTCTATTCGTTGCTCAATCTTATCAAGCTATTATTAACCCCTTAAATAGGTGTTATGTTTATATATTAATTATGGAGTTATATCTGATGAATGAAATTATTACATTTAGTTTAGTCGCATTATTGCTAGTCATTTCGCCTGGCCCTAACGGAGTGTTAATTGTCAAAACAGCATCTTCCGATGGACAATCACCAGCTTTTTTTAATATTTTAGGGTTAACTGTCGCTACGTTTTTCCATGGAGCATTTTCAATCTTGGGTTTGTCTGCGTTACTTTTACAATCAGCTGAGATGTTTTTAGCCGTTAAAGTTATTGGTGCAGTGTATTTGTTATATATTGGCCTCAAGGCAATATTTCAAACTTTTAGGCAAAAAACAAAATCATCAAAAGACATTCCCGATGAAACGGTTGTAGAAAAGATTGACCGTCCTATGCGTGCTTTTTTCTTAGAAGGATTTTTAACACAAATATTAAACCCAAAAGTTTCAATGTTTTATTTAGCGGCATTCCCACAGTTTTTATCATTTGAGCAACCATCAGCGACTAACGCTTTTCTATTAGTTGCTATTCATGCCTCTATAATATTTTTATGGTTTGTTGGTGTAACAAAAACAATAAGTAAATTGAAATTTATCTCTTCTGTCCCATCTTTAGGTAAATGGGTTCAACGTATATCAGGTTTAGTCATGGTGTATTTTGGTGGGTTATTGTTGACTCATAAAGCGTAGCGTCAAAAGATAAAAAGAATATCAACAGGGCGTTATGTGAATCTCATTCTAAGGAGCACAAATGAATAAATTTAAATCAATAGTAGCTGTTTTAATTACTTGTCTTTCAACAAATGTATTGGCCAATGACGATATGCTTGATTACGATAAATTTTTTCAAGAATATTATGAAGCAAAGGTTAAAACTCAACTGCCTAATGCTACTAAAGAAGATTTAGAGTATTACTTATCATTTTTAACTGACGATGTAGGTAATCAGCATTTTCCTAATGCACCCGATGATTCTAGAGAACCTGATGGGAAAGAAATGATGCGTAAAGGGATGACTCGTTATTTGGGCGTTCATACTAGTTATGATTCAAAATTAGTTGAATATATTGTTGGTTACAACTCAATTGCCTTTAAGCATAGCTTCTCAGCTAAAGGCTTGCGTTCTGATGGCTCAGAATTTAGTTATAGCAAACTGGTGCTCGATGTTATCGAGTTAGAAAATGGTAAGGTATCTGTTATTCGCAGGTACGGTAAATAATTCACATAACCAGTCATGGAAGTAGGAGGTAAATAGTCGGTTTTCCTCCTTCATCTTCAATTTCAATCAACTTTTTATAGCCTGTTATTTTGGCATTTGGCGAGTATTTTGAAAATTCGAAAGTTTATACTGCTAACTTTTACTCATCTTTCCATGCTTGCCTGCGGGTTTGTAATGGGGATTTATTTACTTCCAATACTTACAGCCCCTCCTTCACCAAGCGAGTCTGATATAAAGACAATATCTATTCGGGCTGATTATAGGACTGAATTTATACGCAATCTAAAGGGGAGTGATCTACTCCATTGGGGTGATGGTAAAGTTTCAATTAGTTCTGGTTATGTCACCTTACTGGGCAAACTTGCTCCAGGCCCTGAATACAAACTCTATTTATCGCCAGAGTTTGTAGAAACAGAAGCTGAGTTTGAACAACTGAAGTCCACTATGAAACTTATTGGCGATGTTAAAACCTTTGATAACTTCATGGTAAAAGTAGAACCTAGTATTCAGTTATCTCAGTTTAATACTGTTGTGGTTTGGTGTGAGGCTTTTGGAGAATTTATAACATCAGCAAAATACCGCTAATTACAAAATTCGCCTAAACTATGTGGAACTAACGGTCTTCTAATCAAAGTATGGAGTTTAAAATGGAATTAGGTGCATTTTCAGTAAGTTTAGCGGTTAAAAACATAGAAGAGTCAAAAGTGTTTTATCAAAAAATAGGCTTCGAAAAAGTTGGCGGAGAACAATCCGAAAACTGGTTGATACTACGAAACGGCGATCATACCATTGGACTATTCCAAGGAATGTTTGAGGGTAATATCATGACATTCAACCCTGGCTGGGATAAAAGTGGTAAAACACTAGAGTCGTATACTGATATTAGAGATCTGTTACAAGAGTTTGAAAACCAGGGGGTTAATATCATACAAAAGTCCATTAATGGTGATAGTGGTCCTTCAAGTATCTCTATTCAAGATCCTGATGGTAATTCGATTCTAATTGATCAACATGTGTAAAATAAACTTACAGGCTACTTAAACGGAAAATAACAGGCGGTCAGCGCTTCGCTGTTATAATTAACCAATAATTTTCACCAGTAAGGCGTTCAATTCTGAGGTAGCACATGAGCATTCGATTAAAATTCAGACTTTTAATTATTCTATTTTTCTTATTTGGTTTTGTCATTGATCCACTTGTACAGTATTTTGATAGTGGCGAATTAGCTCCCGCTTACGAATTAATTCCGTCTGATCCAAACTGGTATTTTTCAGAAAACTTTTATATTTATTATTACAGTTTGAACTTTTTAGTCATTGGACAATTTATTGGTTTGATCGGTGTAGTATTGTATAAAAATTGGGGGCGTTGGTTATATTCCGTGATGACTTGTCTACTGGTTTTAATTGGCGTTGTAAAAGTAGCTTTAATTTCTTATGGTTGGGAAGCGGTACTTTGGGAAATCAATAATATGCTAGCTGGAGCTATCATTTTAGCTATGTTTTCACCTCCAATTTCAAACGAATTTAACAAGGCCTTAGAGTCGGACTCGTAACTGTTTTTCGTGCCTAAAACTTTGTTGCCAACTATAATTTTACGCTTATGTAAGCGTTATGTTGTCAGACTAGGATTCAGATTATGAATATATTGATAATAGTTTTTGGACTATTAATGCTTCTAGCTGGAGTATCGCTCATTACTAACCCTGAAATTATAATCAGGGTGTTAAAGCAAAATGCTGATAAGCTCTGGTTACATATAGGTGCTGTGGTCGTGAGGCTTTTCCTTGGAGCATTACTCATTTATCAAGCTAATGTTTCGAGGTTTCCTGTAACAATGGAAGTCATTGGCTGGATAGCTGTTTTAGCCGCAATAGTTTTTACGATTATGGGTCGCAATAATTTTAAATGCTTAATATCGTGGGTATTCACTTGGGTGAAACCATTTGGCCGTATTGGAGGTGTCCTAGCGATATGCTTTGGAACTTTTCTAATCTATGCATTTGCATAAAAGTGACATAATAATAACTTTAAACGGAAAGATACAGTTGACTGTTTCACTCCGTTCAACATTTTAGCTAACTACTATTTTTCTTCAGGGATGGGTGTATGTTTCCAAAATTTTTAATAACTATTGGCCTTTGTATCTTGTGTTTTTCTGCTTCAGCTAAATCACTATTAGTTAATCAAGCTGAATTAGAATATGAAGTTAAAGGTGATGGAGACAACGTCATACTTTTTGAAGCTGGTGCAATATCTGGGATGTCGGGCTGGGATTCAATCTGGAATAGTCTTCCAAAGAATACTACAGCGATAAGATACTCAAGAAGAGGTGAAGGGAATTCCTCGTCTTGTGTTGGTGACTTAACATCAACTGATTATGTTAAGGACGTCGAAGAGCTAATCCAACGGCTAAAAATTAGCAAACCCATCATTTATGTTTCTCATTCTTATGGTGGGAAAATTGCTCGGGAGTTCGCAGCTCGAAATCCAACTAAAGTTTCGGCTATGTTGTTTATTGATCCTATTAACCCAAGAGATATTGAAATAATTGAACAACTAGATCCTCTAGGTGGGAAGGAATCCAATGATAAGCTGAAACAAACTGATTTAAAAATGGGTAAAGAAAATAATTGGTGCTTAATAAATGACATTTGGGACAAAAAGCCTTCCTTAGGTTACGGTGATATCCCAAACATTCCGATCACATTGATTGCGGGTGTTAAAAAAGTTAAAGAACCTAAGCGCCTTTTTGATACTGATGAAGCTCGACATTTATGGGGTGAATATCAGGCTGAATGGGTGCTTAAATTTCCGAAGGGAGAGGCTGTTATGGCGAAAAAAAGTGGACATTTTGTTCAAGATGATGAACCTGAGCTAGTCATTTCGGAATTTAAGACGTTAATCTTGAGAGCAAGCAAAAGTTAATAAGGCACTTAAAGGGATAAATAGCAGTTAGTTTATGTTCTTCTGTCGTTTATTTTACCAACTATTATTTTCCGCTTAAGTTAGGCGTTATCAAGCACAGGGAATTGTTATGACTTATGAGGAATTTAATGAATTCTGCAAATCTCTTCCAGCTACTACTTATGTAGTTCAATGGGGTAACAGTCATGTCTGGAAAGTGGGTGGTAAAGTATTCGCAATAGGTGGTTGGTCAGATGATAAATCATCAGCTTTTACATTTAAAGCATCAGAGCTAAACTATGGCTTTCTTAGCGAAAGTGAAGGATATAAACCAGCGCCTTATTTCGCTAATCGTGGTATGAAATGGATTCAGAAATTTGATAATAAAAATATCGAAGATCTTCTTTATTATCTTAAAGAGTCATATCGCTTAGTCTCTTTAGGGTTAACAAAAAAAAAGCAAAAAGAGTTAGGATTGAATCAAGAGGCAAGAGCTTCATAGAAATTTAAAGTGGAGCTGTTAACGATTTTCTCGGTTCCCCATCGCTACACATTTTAGCAAACAATTATCAGGCCTTTAAGTGGGCGTCATGCCTATCGAGAATTTTTATGCAATTTGAATTGTTATCTAAGCATCATCTGCAACAATTATTGAATTTTGAGCTAGAAAATAGATCATGGTTTGAGTCATTAATTGAACCTCGGGATGATGATTTTTATTCAGAGCAGGGGGTTTGTCAGCATATTGATATCGAACTTGATAAGGTAAATTCGGGTTCATCTTTTTGTGGTTTGCTTATTAAAGGTAATGAAATAGTCGCAAGAGCCAATATAAGAGATATTTGCGTAAATAAGGCAATGGTCGGTTATAGAGTTTCAAAAAATTATACATCGCAAGGTTATGCAAGTTTTTGCTTAGCTTCATTGATAAACATTGCGAGAAAAGAATTTGGTGTTAAAGCTTTAGAAGCGAAAGTTTTAGAAAATAACCCAGCCTCAAAACATATATTGTTAAAACACGGATTTAAAATTACTGGTAACTTACCGAACTTTTTAACACTAAATAGTAAAAAACTAGCTTGTATAGAGTTTAGATTAAAATTCGCATAACAAGAGTTCCAAGTGATATTGCTAATAGTTTGCTTGGTTTCGCTTCGATACACATTTTAACCAACTATATTATTGCCCATGAATGTGGATGTTAACCCTAGCTGGAGTCGTATGAAATTATCATTAATCGTAGCAGTTTCTGAAAATGGTGTCATTGGATCTGGCTTAGATATACCTTGGTCAGTAAAAGGTGAGCAGTTATTGTTTAAGGCTATGACATATAATCAATGGTTAATTGTTGGCAGGAAGACTTTCGATTCTATGGGTAAGCTACCAAATAGAAAATATGCAGTAATAACTCGTGCTGAAATGCATTCAAATGATAAAGATGTATTCTATTTTTCATCTATCAATAATGCGTTATCAACTCTTAAAAATGTTACTGACCATGCCTTTGTGTCCGGCGGCGGTGAAATATATAAAGCACTTATTAATCGTGTAGAAACCCTACATATATCGACAGTCCATAAAGAAATTGAAGGTGATATATTTTTCCCCAAAGTTCCTGATGGTTATCATGAAGTGTTTAAGCAATGCTTTAGTTCAAACTTAGATTATACATATCGAATTTGGAAAAAGGACTAGTAAGGCCTTTTAGCACACTAAAACAATGGGTTAGCTTTAGCCGTCAGCAACCTGATCAAAATGAATATATTACTTTATTTCTCACATTATTATTGGTTTACGTGATGCCAAACTTATAATGCCCAATGCTATTAGCGCAAGAATAGTTGGCTCTGGGATTGGAACTAATGTACCTGGAGCAACATCGGTATACGTTGCTATAACTTGGCTATCAGCACCAAAAAATCTAATGTCGTATATATCACGCTCGGTACAGCAATCTGTACGGCCAAATATTGTAAAAGAAGAAAGTTCTTGTAGTGCATTAAAAGTAACGGTGAGAGTTGAGCCTCTAGTTAGTTCATGAAAAATCTGCCCTAACTGATAACTACCAGCTGTAACACCGTCGATAGATTGTTCTGCGCCACTGATCGACGACCATTGATTAGGTGCTGTTGCGATTGCAAAATTAGTGAGGGCCATGTCATTACCAACAATATCATTTGCGATTACTTCACTAACTTGTAACCAATCACCTTTGGCGTTAATTATTTCTATATAGCTAACGTTAACCAAATTAGCATTCGAAAAGCCGCTAACAGTTAGGAGTAACGTCATGAGTATAATTTTCACTTTAATAAAATTCATAGGTACCCTCTTTAAATCCAGTATATTAAAAGATGATTATTTATGTGCATTCACCTAGATCAATGCACAAAAGACACCAATAGATAATTATATAGCTCGACTGGTCTGATTTAAGCTTTAGAATGAAGTTAACGTATTGTTTATTATTGTAATTAACTTTAGGATGTTAAGGTTGTTATTTACGATTAGTAAGCTTAACCATGATTAGTGTTACTGATATTTGTATTTTGCAATGCAATATCCTAATTTATATACCTGATTTGAAAATGAAGCGTATAAAGGATTAATTAAAGTGCTAAATACCCTAGAGACAAAACAGTTAAAACCAGAGTTATCAAGCCCCTTAAATAGGCTCGTATTTTTGATCTGCTTACTAGTGATTGCCTATTTTGGCTATGAAAACTATGCGTTTCATAAAGCAGAACAAAAAGAGGCAGAGATCCTGATTTTATCTCCTCAAGTGAATGACATTTATTTTTTAGACATGAGATTACTCAGTGGTAAATTAGAGAGTAGACAAGAATATAGATTAGCTAAAGTGGTGAGTGTTTCTGGGGATCACGTGGCTATAGTTTATGGAAGTGTTTTCTATCAATGGCAATATGCAGTGGTAAATAGCATTAAATACGATGATGTAAATAATCATGACTATTTCAAGTTAATTCCCGATTTCATTCCTTTTATCAAAATTAAAGAAATGAGAACTAATGGTGCTATTTACTTAGTTAAGCGTCCCATTCGAAATAAACTCTATGGAAAATTTGTTAACTAAATTTCAAATGAATCAATCACAACGTCTTGTCGAAAATCCGACGAGTTTGGAGACTGGCATTTTATTCGTCTATTCGGTAATCCATGGTGAGTGAAAAGAGCAATGCTCGGTGGCGAGCGAGAATATCTTGATAAGAACTGGTACAAGAGTAAACGTTAGTCGCTGTATTGCGTCAGGATATTTCGATTGCAGTTGCCGAGCCAATTTCTTAAAGGCGGCTTTATTACTGAGGATTTTTCCTAAGTGAGTGGACTTTGCACCGCGTTGGCCTTCAATAAAAGCCACTTCTGTGAATGTTTTATGGGTATCTAAGCCTATGAAAAGTATGTTATGTTTTACCATGCTAGCCTCTGTTTTATATTGTTGACACATATATTATGGCTCTGGTTTTAAAACTAACCCACGTTCAGAGGCTAGCACCTCGTGGGGAGTCATTGTGTCTATGCGAAAAGGAACTTGCTATCAAATTAATATTCAAAATTGCATCGTTTGTCGTGCTATTAGTCATAAGTACTATTTACGGATTTTTATCTCTTTCCGCAGAAATGGGCTTAGCTATTTTAGCGGGTTCTATTGGATTAGCATTCTCAAATATTGATAAAATATCTAAGTTCAAAGGTGCTGGTTTTGAAGCTGAAATGAACATGGTTCACACTATGGTAGAAAATCAAACAGAACCAACTATTGAACAAAAAGAAGCGGCTAAAGCACAGGACAAGTTAACTCACGATGAGAATTGTATACTCATCTGTTTACAAAAATCTGGCTACACATGGCGATATATTAATACTATTTCCAGTGAAACAGGTATAAGTAAAGCAGAAACTACAGATTACCTCCATAGCCTTATGAATAAAGGTTTTGCTAAGAATGGAAAAGGATCCAAAGGCGAGATTTGGTCTATTACTGCTGTTGGTAAAAGTGTGCAGGAGCAACATCAATTAAGTACGCATCATATGAAAATTAAGCGGGATTACTAACCGTTGGCTCGGCCTTGATTTTATCTTGTACTACTTCGCTGAACATTTACCTGCCTTTTATTGGCAGGGGAGACGTTTACTCAATTTATATTTAGGAGTTTAATAAATGGAATTAACTGTTGGCACTGACTCAACATGGTCATTAAGGGTTTGGATATGTAGTCAATTAGCACAATTAGCCGTTGAAGTTAATGTAATTGATTTGACCCGCTCAGATTTTAAATCAGAGATATTGAAGCATTCAACAACTGGGTTAGTACCGTCCTTAAATGAAGGTACTTTTGTGATACATGATTCACTGGCAATTGCTGAGTATTTTAATGAATGCTCTGATGGTGCTCTTTATCCTAGTTCAAGCGCTGAAAGAGCTCTGGCTCGTAGTTTGTGCGCAGAACTACATTCGGGTTTCATGGGCCTTAGAGCAAAATGCCCATTTTCTTTAGAGCAAGTAGATCAATTACTAGAGTTTACACCTGACATTAACAATGAGTTAACTCGCATTGAAAATATTTTTAAGTTAGCACAATTACCATTTATGTTTAATTCTGCAGGAGTAGTTGATGCGTTTTATTCAATCCTTGCTTTTAGGTTAAATGTCTATGGTATCAAGCTGCAAGGTAAAGCCGGGGAGTACCAAGAAAGTCTTTTAGATTGGTCTAATTTAAAACAAGCGATAAGTCTTGCTAGAAGCTGGAAAAACGCCTAAAAATAACTTCAAAAGTATTGAATAGCTATTTATTCTTTACATTGATTTTAACTTGCTGGACACAAAACAATAAATTTTGTGGTTCAGATACTATTTTGCTTTAGCATGTCATCGAGAAGGTACTTGACCATTAACCCGTGTTTCGTATCTCAATAGATTATTTCAATTATTTATCATTCTTGTACATGTTTTAATGTACTAATAAAAATATCAGAGTCTACATTATCTGTTCGACAAATTAGCAACATATTCTGATCGGGTGAGATCGCTAATGTATTACCTATAGTAGACGGTAGATGTTTACTAATTAATGTATCTTCACCTGAATCAACTTGATAACGCCATATTCCGCTGTCTCCTTTGAATTTTGTATAATAAATCATTCCATCACGTGTCGTCCAATGCTCGTATAAATTCGAAGGGAAGTCGGGTAAAACAATGTTTGTCTTTTTCCCTGAAACAGACATCATTTGTAGACCATTTTTGTCTTTCAATGAATAAATTAGTACGTCATCATTCAATAACATCATCCGGTTCACGCCGTCAAAAGTCATCTGTTCAATGGTCTTGTTTGCTGTGATTTTAATTATTTGCGAGGCGTTATTTACTTCCTTAGTCATCGCAAAAATATCGTCATTGGCTCCGTATAAACAAGAGTAATACTCTTTTTCGAATTGACCAACAGATTCATAATGCTGATTGGTAATGTCATATTGGTAGCAGCCGTACTGAGAAGAACTCTTATAACTGACAAGTAACTTATCACCCTTAGCAGACCAACTGGGTAATATCAGGTTTTCACCTTCAAGACTAAACAGTTTGCGTTGTTTATTTGTTGTCAGAGAATAAAGCCAGATTGCCCCTTTGCCTTGTCGATTACTGGTAAAGGCAACTTGGCTACCGTCCGGAGAGAAGCTAGGCATATTATTGTATTTTATTGAGCGGGTCAGCGGTAATAATTGGTCTTTATTGTCAGTTAAATTAACCGACCAAATGTTCGCTTTATAGCGAACATCGAGAAAAGTTAAAATTGAATTATCGTGATTTAGTGACGGGAATTGTGCATCTCTTGCCCCTAGCAGAGTCTCTTTTTTAGTGTCAGAGTTAATCAGCCATAAGTTTCGCTCGCCGCGTTTATCACTATCAAATAACAGGTTTATATTGTCTTTTAACCAGGAAAAACTAGAGATATAATTTTTATTGTCGGTAAGCTGAAAAATTTTACTAGGGTTATTCAACTCAAGCCAAACGATATTTCTAACTGATTGACTTCCTCGGGTGAAAGCTATTTTTTTATTGTTTGGTGAAAATCGAGGCCGAGTATCAAAATACCCATTGTTATGCGGAGCGGTTAACTGCTTTCTCGTTTGTTGAACTCTATCATATAGCCATATAGCGGCAACTTTGCTACTAGGATCTTTAGCGACAAAAGCCAAAAGGTTACTGTCAGAGGACCAGCTAAAAATACCTGAACGGTTTGGCAGGTAACACTCACCTAAGTTGATACGATTTTTAGTCAGTAAGTCATAATGATAAATTGTGCAAGGGGTTACTTTTGACGCAGCAGCAACGATTAATGATTTACTATCAGCACTAAATGACGGTGACATGATGCTATCAATGTCATCAGCTATTGTATGCAAGACAATACCTTCGTTGTCGACAATTTTCACCACGAGTCGTTTATTATCTTTAGAGGTAAATGCTGTCATTGTACCATCGGGTGATATTTCAGGGCTGCGTTCAAGCAAGTCGTCTGTGGTGAGCCGCTTAGCGCTCGTTAGTCCCTTCTGTAAGACAACGCCAAATTGTGGGTTAGATGACCAGTTAAAAATAAGCAATAAGATAACCACAACGATTACTGGAATCACGGCAAACAGTGATATTTTGATTTGTTTGTTAGGCTCGTTTAACGGGTATATAAAACGATAGCCTTTTTTAGGGATTGTTTCGATAAACGTGGGTTTTTTTCTATCGTCTCCTAAAGCAGCTCTAAGTTCGGCAATACATCGAGATAAAGCATCCTCATTTACTATCTTATCTTTCCAAAGAATTTCGGTGAGTTGCTCTCTAGATAAAACCTCATTAACATTTGCAATGAAAAGCGCTAGCAAAAGACTTAAACGTGGTTGTAATTTCACTGGATTATCGACACTTTTTAGCCTGCCGTCGGTGGGATCAAATTTCCAATCACCAATTTTACAGGGTTGTTTAATAGCAGGCTGAATGGGTTGTAGCATCGTTATCAAAAACACCTAAAAATCAATTATTTCTGAGTATAACGATAAAAGGATAAATTGTGGAGGAAATTAAGAACTTATTCGAAGGCTTTTATATCAATGGCTTATGTATGTTTTAGCTACACATGTAATGCACATAACCTTGAGAAGTATAAATATGAAAAATCTATCGATAGTAGCGGTACTTGGCTTAATTACCTTACCAAATATGACACATGCGCAGAGCTTAGGTGATGATTCTTGTGATTCATTACTTCTGGTAAGTAGTTGGACACCCAATAACGTAAAAATATACGATGGCTGTAGCGGGGAGTTTATTAAACACCTTGATAGCCAAGGATTAATTGACGGTCCGTTAGGAATTCTTGAAGCGCCAGATGGAGATGTTTTAGTTATTAGTGAGAACAATGGTCGAATGCTAAAGTTTGATCGCGAGACATTGTCAATCGGAACCATATTGCTTGGCCCTGGTAGTGACAAGGAGTATATACCGAACCCAATTTCAGCAGTGATAGACCAACAAGGGATGATGTATGCAGCGAGTTTTAGTATAAATAAAGTCGTTAAAATCGATACCAAAACTTGGGCAATTACCGATACTATTTTACCTTCGGGCAACTCGTTAATTGACGGTATTGATGTTGGCATTGTGATTGAGGATGGAGCACTGTATTTACCGGGCTGGAAAAGTGACAACATCGTAAAAGTTGATTTAACAACTAAAAAAGCGACGGAAGTAGTGAAACCAGGGGCAGGGGGGTTAAGCAGGACACGT
>Ga0209291_1001454_pt1 | contig 20989 bp, 17 predicted proteins | sample GOMGulsemesocosm_FD_184633 | JGI IMG/M metagenome (GOLD analysis project Ga0209291, IMG submission 184633) | Methane-oxidizing microbial communities from mesocosms in the Gulf of Mexico - GOM9B Gulf of Mexico (SPAdes) (version 2) | ecosystem: Environmental > Aquatic > Marine > Cold seeps...
ATTTGTATCAAGTTTGGTATCAATAGAAATAATTATGAATGCATATGCTGCTAGACGAAAATTATATTGCAGCAGTGAAGATGAAGTCTTTATATACCTGAATTACCAATTTTCAGCGCTAATTGAGTCGACAGCGAAAATACCTAATCAATATTTAATATCAAATTTAACTAGTTCAATTGGAAAAATTGCTAACTTAACGTATTGCATTGGCAACATACCTGCGGATATGGTCGAAAAACACCGTCATTACAATTCTAATAATTTTACAACTTCACAATGGATGGAGTTGCTAATCCAATGCTTTGAAAATACCCATATGTTGACTAGAAGTACAGCTGCTCATGCAACTTTAAGGCAAATGTCAGAATTGGCGTTAACTTCTATAGTTAATAAGGACTCAGACGCTATTACATTAACTTATTTACCTGCAATAAAGAAAGTATTCTTATTGTGTGTTGTGAAGATGTCTGACCCATACCACAAGGAGTTGGCAGGATTGTGTTTAACAAATTTAATGTCGAACTTGATGAACATCACTTCTTACCGTGATTCGCTAAGGGGAACGCATGAAGATCCGTATGAAGAAACGTTAAATCAAATAACTTACTTATCAAAACTTTATCTAGCCGCAGATAAGACTGGGTCAATGACCTTAAATGATCCTTTGAATATAGTGCTTACCAAAACAGCAACAGAGAAGTATTGTATTCAGGAAGTGTTTTTCGTAATTGCTAATAAAAATTTGCCTAACAGTTATTCTTATCGTGTAGCAAACTCTGATATGGAAAAAATAGTTGAAAGATTAAATGAAATGGCAACTTACGCCATGAATTTAAACGTTTATTCATCTTCTTATTATTTGAATGCACTTTTTGAAATCCTTTATTTAGTTGTCAGAGGGCTTCCAGAAAAGTTCAGCGAATACGATGAAATTGAAGGACAAGAAAGAGCAATGTATAGGTTTTCTGAAGAGGCTATATCTACAGAGCAAAGGCTAATCGAACTTATCTGTGACAAATTAAATGAGCTAATAACTATTTTTTACCGCTCTAAACGCTCCTCTATAGACTGGCAACACTCAGTATTTTCATCGTTAGGAATATTAATTATTCGCTTTGCCGACAAGAAAGAAGAATTCATAAAGGTCAAAGTTATTGAAGTTGTTACTAACTATTATTTTCTTATAAATAATGACATCGAAGGAAGCAATAGAACTCATTATGATAGTGAAAAATATCTTCAATTAGTTGCTGCTTGGATGAAATATTTTAATGTGGATAAAGTATTGACTCAAAATATTGAAGACTTACTAACCAGTATTAAAAGAGACTCTAGAGGATACGGCAGTTTAAGGGACAAATACGGTTTATTCGGTTACCCTACGTTACACCATAATGATTTTTATCTGTACCCTATTGAGAATATTCGACATCCACAGATTATGTCTGAAGAATATTCCCACAATTTTGGAGACCTTGGTAACCGACTAATAAATGATAAAGTTCTTTTGCCATTTGCAAAGGGTATTAGGAGTAAAGTTGATAAGATGGCTATTCCTAAGTAGTTATTGCTCTTCATGGCTGTGTTTTAGTAACATTATTAACTAATAATACCTAGGTTGTGACATATTATGTCGCAGGTAGTTTTAGTGATTACTCATGTAAAGTAATGGGGGTATTCAATTAGAGTATGGCTTTCAGCGTATTATGGAAGGTAATTTATTTATTTTAGCTAATTTAGGTAAGTGGCTTTCGCTATTTGTTTAACACTTACGCCAGCATTCAGACTAAATTGTTAATAGTAAATATAATACTGTTCAGACAGATCATCTTTAACGGCTCATCAGTGTTAGAAAATATAGACACGGTTAACTCTATTATTGAGTACATGTAGCATTTAAGTAAGGTCATTATATGGAACTCTTTATTTGTTGGTGCGAATAAGCTGATTAGCTAGTGAGGATTGAAGAATATTACTAATTGGTCTTTTTATTGTTAATCCTCGGAACCAGAGCTTAACTTAACTCTCTTTGTTAAAGCTTTGATATTGGTGCTTTTTTGTTTACGGGGTAATAAGTCCTTTGTATATACCTTGGTTATGTAGCATAGATGCTCCATACCCTCGACTAACTTTGTCTTTAGGTGATGTTCTTTGATACCATTCCGACCTAATGAAAAACTTGTTAGATATGCTTTAGAAGCCTTTTCTATTGCTCGTTGTAACCGATAAGGGTTTAGGACTGCTTTATTGTAAGTAATGCAATAGTGCCAGTGAGTTCCTTTATCTATTGAATGCTCCAAGTACCCTAAATAATTGATATTAGTTATATGACCATCTAGTTTTTCACTGATCTCATTGTTAATGGTATCTTGTACCGCTTTAAAGAATTTACTCTTATCTTTTCCTTCTTTAAATATGCAAGTGAGGTGGATTGCTACAGGTGATTCTTTGGTTGTGCTCATTGATTCATGAGATAACATTAAAAATGATTCAAGCTCTGTTAAGTATTCTAAGTAGTAGCCTTGTTGGTTCTTGAGATCAGGAATGTTCCTCAGTAAATCATAGTGCTTATATTCTATCGTTTCCGTGAATCTGGCTATAATTTGTATCTCCTTATTAATGAGGGAATACTCTGTAGGTTCTATTACTAAAGAGCGTGATGGATTCGTAGGTTTTCGTTTGCGTTGAAACCCCATAAAAAACACAACATAAGTGATTGATATAATTTGTGATTAGTCGTTTTTACTATGGGGGTTAGTTAATGTGCTTCTTACGGAGATATTTGATTTTCTAACAAGTTATGCAACGTTTTTATTGGACTCTAAGAGAGTCATTTTCGAAGTTGGTACAGCTCTAACGGTTACGGCTCTTGATAATCTATATATAATTCATCTATAGCAAAGAGCACAATCTTCGTAAATCCAAAACCAGTTTGTTCTTTTAGATGGATGATCTTTGCTTGCACTTTCTTAGAAAGTCTTATGGTGTAATAACATCGACCGTATAATTTATTTTTGAGCACCATAGCTATTTCCTCGTTTAAGTAACCCTCTAGGTTCTGTATACCACCTATATTTTTAATTAATTTTTTCACTTCTGGGGTCAGATTTATATTCAAACTCATAACTTATCCTGACTAGTGAGCATTAGTGTTAGCGCTGAACGTAAAGGTAGGTAATTTAGTAGAATAAGTAGGTGGTGGTAATTTTTTCCATCAGAATCCCAGCCAAGGCTTCGCGCAAGATGCGCTATGTTTGTTGTATTTTTCGTCGTTTTGATATTATTCATGATCATGATTATTCCTTATATGTTTTATGGTGCCCAAAATAGCGAATACAGGCACTTATGTGCTGTATGCTTAATGGTTTAACGTTTGTCTAAAGTGGTCTGTATTTGCTTCTGAGGCGGTATTACGGGGGTGTTGACACTACTTACTGTTTAACATCTGGAGTAGCTGATTTTGTAACTCTTTTGCTTTGATACTAGCTTGTGTTACTGCTTCGACTTCGGCTTCTTTTGTAGCTTTTTCTGTAATCTCAATAAGCCAATTGTTTTTAGCCTCATCAAGCTCGGCAAGGTACAACTCTTTAACTTTCTTCTTGAGTTTAGTCCGTTCTTTATCTTGAACTGATCGAGGTTTGATATAGTAAATATTTAGTTTTCCGCACGGCTTGGTAAGATTTATATCTAAGGTGTACCCCTTATTCAAAAGATCAGCTGAATCAATAATGAGCTGATGTAAGGTTTTGTAGTTCTTACCTAATCTTGAATGCAAATCTTGGTCTAGATTGAGTTTCGGCCTAACCAGTTGATATATATCTAACTGTTGTTTAATGCGTTTGGTTAGTTCATCTTTATTAATCTCAAATCTTTCTTTATTATTAGCTAATAGCTCTTCAATATTATCCATTATCTATAGTTCCCTTCTCTTCTAGCATCGCCGTTGATAGTGCTTGATAAAGTGGCAGACCTTTCTTAATTAGCCTAGCTACCTTTGCGTATATAGGGCTATAACCTTTATCATCAAAGACTACGTCGAAAGATCTTACTATTGATTTCAAACTTGTTGGTTCATCGAGTATTAAAGTCCTAATTGACTTACCAGTTGCTAATGAAATGGTTTCTTCAATTTTTCGAGTTACCGTATATGAGTTATTATTGTTCATTATTATTCCTTACTTTATTTTGAGAACGACAAAACAGAACTAAGAGATGCTAGTCTTTTAGTTTAGTGATAGTTGTCGTGTTTGGGGGGGATGAACACCGTGAACAGGTGTTCTATATTTCTTTACTTCTAAGAGATATTCTAACATGCATAATAAGTCTTGTAAAATGCAGTGTAATTTGCTACGTGACTTGGTGTGTGATTAGTTATATAGCGTGTTTATTGCTTATTAAAAGCCCTTTGGATTTGATACAACTCGTTATGCTCAGCTATATCTGATTGTAGTAGCCACTTCATCTGTAAGCTCTCAAGTTCTTCTAACTCTAATGATGTACTTTCTTTTAGGATATATAAATCAATCAGATACTTAATCCTATAGAAGGTGGTTTTATCTATCTTTATGTTATGCATACTCGTGCCCTTAATTAATGGCATAAGAAAATGCAATATTGAATGCGGGCAAGCCATTCGCCAAATGAACTTCTACGGCAACAAGGGGAGATTCAAGCCCAACTCGGGCTCGGCTATAAATACAAGCGAGGGTCATAAAAATCCATGTTATTAACAATCCAGTAACATGAGTTTAGACTGGCTTTATGCAAAGCGCTAACGCAGCATATAACTAAATTAATTATTTAAGTTAAAAAAACGCTAATAAAAAAACTTGCACTTAATATTAGAGCTATGGTACTAATTTAAATAGGCAGTGAAGTAGCCAACAAATTTAAACGTTTTTCATTTTGTTTTTATAAAGAATCAAGGTAATTGAATAAACATGCAAACATTTAGCTCAGTGATTATTAACATTCTCGTCGTGGTGATTATTCAATCATCGCGGGGTCGTTTGTTGAGCTAAGAAAAACTAAGCAAAATAACAAACCCCCGCTCCGAAAGGAACGGGGGTTTTTTTATAGATAAAGTTAAAAATATTAACGTGCAGTTTTCAAGTGAAATTGTTATCCGCATAAACTATACAAATCAGTAACAAAGGAGAAGGCTCAAGCACTAAGTATGCAAAACATATTCAGTTGTGAGGGTTAAAAAAAAATGGCAAGTGAAAAGAAACAAACCGGCGGTTCATTACTTTTTGACGTACTTCAGCAACATGGTGTTGAACATGTTTTTGGGTATCCCGGTGGCGCAATAATGCCAATTTATGATGCGTTATTTGATAGCGACGTCCAACACTTTTTGTGTAGACATGAGCAAGGAGCTGCATTTTCAGCTGTTGGTTATGCGAGAGCGGCAGGAAAAGTTGGTGTTTGTTTTGCTACTTCTGGTCCTGGTGCGACAAATTTAATTACGGGCCTGGCTGATGCACTTGCTGATTCTATTCCTGTTGTTGCAATTACAGGTCAAGTTCCTACCTCTGTTATGGGATCCGATGCGTTTCAAGAAATTGATATTTTTGGTTTGTCTTTAGCTTGTACAAAGCATTCTTTTCAGGTGACTGATATTAATGATCTTGAAAAAGTATTGCATCAAGCATTTGCGATAGCACTTGAGGGTAGGCAAGGTCCTGTGCTTGTGGATATTCCGAAAGATGTACAAATAGGGCATGTTGTTAGCAAAGGCACCGTTGTTTCAACCTTGAAAAATAAAGTGAGTTTACCTCCTGTCGATGTTGGAGCAGCAATCGCCATGCTTTGTCATGCTAAGCAACCTGTTATCTATGTTGGTGGCGGTGTTGGTATGGCAAATGCTGTTGAAGAATTACGCGACTTTATTGATATTACTAATATACCAAGCGTTTCAACGTTGAAAGGGTTAGGCGCAATTGCACCAGATAACGAGAATTATCTTGGTATGTTAGGTATGCACGGTACAAAAGCGGCAAACTTAGCTGTACAAGAAAGTGACTTATTGGTTGTTGTTGGAGCTCGTTTTGATGACCGTGTAACGGGTAAACTAGATGACTTTGCTCCGAATGCAAAAGTGATTCATTTTGATATAGATCAGGCTGAAATTAATAAGCGACGAATGGCAGATTCGGCTGTTTTAGGTGATTTAAAAACGAACCTACCAGCATTAGCGATTCCGTTAGCTATAGACGATTGGCAACAAAAATGTCAGCAAATGAAAGCTGACTTTGGTTGGGATTACAATCACCCAGGTAACACTATTTTTGCTCCTGCGGTATTAAAAGAAGTCAGTGAAAAAATGCCTAAAAACACCTGTGTTACTACGGATGTTGGTCAGCATCAAATGTGGTCAGCACAACATATGTCATTTGATGACCCAAGTAACTTTCTGACCAGTGGTGGCATGGGAACAATGGGCTTTGGTTTACCTGCAGCAATTGGCGCGCAAGTTAGTCGTCCAACAGATTGTGTTATCGCGGTATCCGGCGATGGTTCCATTATGATGAATATTCAGGAATTAGCGACGATAAAACGTTTTCAATTACCGGTAAAAATTGTCCTTATCGATAATGCAAAATTAGGCATGGTTCGCCAGTGGCAAGACCTATTTTTTGCTGGACGTTTAAGCGAAACAGACCTTTCTGATAACCCTGATTTTGTTATGTTGGCTAATGCCTTTGATATTAAAGCTAAAAAGATTACTGGTAAAGATGAGGTTTCAGCAGCTATTGAAGAGATGCTTGAACATAACGGACCCTATTTATTACAAGTGAAAATTGATGCTGCTGATAATGTTTGGCCATTAGTACCACCAAACACAGCCAATGATAAAATGATGGAGAGTACATAACATGAATCATTATCAATTAAACATTAAGGCTGATGATAAACAAGTTGTATTAGAGCGTATTTTACAAGTTGCCCGCTATCGAGGATTCTTGATTGAAGGTATTAATGCAAGGGTTAATACAGGAACGCATATTGGTACTATTGAGTTAATGGTGCGAAGCGAACGACCAATTTCATTTTTAGTTGATCAAATTAATAAACTGATCGACATCAAAGACGTAAAAGTAGATACAAATGTGACAAAGTAATATCACTCATAACAAGTTATAATAATGAAGTAACAAGCACCCAAAATAAATTGAGTTTAGCCACGTAGTAAATAAATGGCTAAATGGATAAAAAACATAAAATATTAGGAAAAGAAAATGGCTAAAGTAAATGCAGAACTTATTTGGTTTAATGGTGAACTCATGCCGTGGAAGAACGCTACAGTACATGTAATGAGTCACGCCTTGCATTATGGTTCTTCTGTGTTTGAAGGTATTCGTGCTTACGATACGCATAAAGGCACTTGTATTTTTCGTTTAGAAGAACACATTAAGCGTTTGTTCGATTCAGCAAAAATCTATCGTATGAATATTCCATTTACAGAAGCTGAAATCGTTCAAGCGTGTAAAGATGCGGTTGCTAAAAATGGTTTAGCTTCGGCTTACTTACGACCATTAGCCTTTTTAGGCGATATTGGTATGGGGTTACGTCCACCAATTGATGCCGTTTCTGATGTAATGATTGCCGCATTTAGCTGGGAAGCGTATTTAGGAGCAGATGCTATTGAAAACGGCGTAGAAGTTGGTGTATCAAGTTGGAACCGATTAGCGCCGAACACTATGCCAACGGCAGCGAAAGCGGGTGGAAATTACCTTTCTTCACAATTAATTTCAACAGAAGCGGCCCGTCACGGTTATGCCGAAGGTGTTGCTCTTGATGTGAATAACATGGTGAGTGAAGGTGCGGGTCAAAATTTATTCTTGATTCGTAAAGGCATTCTTTATACACCTCCGGGAACTGCCTCTATTTTACAAGGCTTAACTCGCGATACGGTTTTCTTCCTAGCTAAGCAATTAGGTTATGAAGTACGTGAAGAACCAATTTCTCGTGAGTCATTATACCTAGCTGACGAATTCTTCATGTGTGGCACTGCAACTGAAGTGGTACCGGTAAAGTCGGTAGATGGTTTACCTGTTGGAGATGGTTCTCGTGGACCAATCACTAAGGCGCTACAAGAAGCATTTTTTGGTATTTTTAACGGAACGACTACTGTTCCAGATAACTGGTTAGATCCAGTAAAATAAAATGCCTTTTGGCTCTAAGTCTTCGCTAAGGAGTATTCAGCTATCCCGCTAAATGGGAATAGGTGCTGTGCTCCTGCCTTGGCTTAGGGTCAATATTCAATTTTATTATCCTCTTAGTATCACAAAGTTATTTTAAAATATCATTCTGATTTTTATCGATGAGTGAAATTTCAAAATAAATTTTCTTAACATTATCAATTGGAATGTAAATATCATGCCTAAATTAAGATCTGCAACTTCTACTCAAGGCCGAAATATGGCTGGTGCTCGAGCTTTGTGGCGTGCAACAGGCATGACGGATGGCGATTTTGGCAAACCTATTATTGCCGTTGTTAATTCATTCACACAATTTGTACCGGGTCATGTGCACTTAAAAGATATGGGGCAATTGGTTGCTGGCGCTATTGAAGAAGCGGGTGGTGTAGCAAAAGAATTTAACACTATCGCTGTTGATGATGGTATTGCTATGGGTCATAGCGGTATGCTTTATAGCCTGCCGTCACGTGACTTGATTGCTGATTCAGTTGAATACATGGTTAATGCCCATTGTGCCGATGCCATGGTTTGTATTTCGAACTGTGACAAAATTACGCCTGGTATGTTAATGGCGGCAATGCGTTTAAATATTCCGGTAATTTTTGTTTCTGGTGGCCCAATGGAAGCAGGTAAAACTAAGCTTTCAGACCAAATTATTAAACTCGATTTAGTGGATGCGATGATCCAAGGTGCTGATCCAAAAGTATCTGACGCACAAAGTGACCAAGTTGAACGTTCAGCGTGCCCTACATGTGGTTCATGTTCAGGTATGTTCACCGCTAATTCAATGAACTGTCTAGCTGAAGCATTAGGTTTAGCTTTGCCGGGTAACGGCTCAATGTTAGCAACACATGCAGATCGCGAGCAGTTATTCTTAAATGCGGGTAAAGAAATTGTTAACTTAACTAAACGTTACTACCAAGAAAACGATGAGTCTGCATTGCCTCGTAATATTGCCAATAAAGACGCTTTACACAATGCGATGTGTTTAGATATTGCCATGGGCGGTTCAACTAATACCATTTTACACTTATTAGCTACGGCCCAAGAAGCTGAAATTGATTACACCATGGAAGACATGGATAAATTATCTCGCATCGTACCTCAGTTATGTAAAGTTGCACCCTCTACGCCTAAGTATCACATGGAAGATGTCCATCGCGCTGGCGGTGTAATTGCAATATTAGGTGAGTTATCACGTGCTGGTTTATTGAAAACCGATGTGCCAAATGTTTTAGGCACCACGTTAGCTGATGTTATTGCTAAATACGATATTAAAGTGACTGATGATGAAGAAGTTAAAAAATTCTATCGTGCAGGACCAGCAGGTATTCGCACGACCAAAGCCTTTAGCCAAGATTGTCGTTGGGATACCTTAGATGATGACCGTGAAAACGGCTGTATTCGCTCTATTGAATACGCTTTTTCTACAGAAGGCGGCTTAGCTGTTTTATCCGGTAATATTGCTGTAGACGGTTGTGTGGTTAAAACTGCTGGTGTTTCGGATGATAATTTAGTGTTTACTGGCCCTGCTCACGTATTTGAGAGTCAAGACGATGCAGTGTCTGCTATTTTAGCCGGTAAAGTAGTAGCTGGCGAAGTGGTTGTTATTCGTTACGAAGGTCCGAAAGGTGGTCCCGGCATGCAAGAAATGTTGTATCCAACGACCTATTTAAAATCTATGGGGTTAGGTAAAGCATGTGCATTATTAACTGATGGCCGTTTCTCTGGTGGTACATCAGGTTTATCCATTGGCCATGTTTCTCCAGAAGCGGGCAGTGGCGGTACTATCGCTTTAGTAGAACAAGGCGACATTATTCATATTGATATTCCAACTCGTTCAATTCAGTTGAATGTAAGTGAAGAAGAACTTGCAACACGTCGCGCTAACATGGAAGCCAAAGGTAAAAATGCATGGCAACCAGTAGACCGTGTACGTCCGATTAGTTACGCCCTTAAAAACTATGCAATGTTGGCGACTAGTGCTGACAAAGGTGCGGTTCGTAATCGTGATTTATTAGATGGAATTGTGGACTAAATATAATGACTGAAGCTGAACAGCAAGCGTTAGTGCTTGCTAAAGCCACTCAAGAACGAGCGCTCGATTATCTGCGAAGAATACTCTTAGCGCCTGTTTATGATGTTGCTGTTGAAACAGAATTAACATCATTAACTAAGCTCTCTACCCGTTTAGGTAATCAAATATTTCTTAAACGTGAAGATCAGCAACCTGTTCATTCATTTAAGATTCGTGGTGCTTATAACAAGTTAGTCAATTTATCTGAAGAAGAATGTATTCATGGTGTTGTTGCGGCGTCTGCAGGAAATCATGCGCAAGGTTTGGCGTTAGCTGCAAATAAGCTCGGTATTAAAGCGACTATTGTTATGCCAATAACTACGCCTGATATTAAAGTCGATAATGTTCGTCGCTTTGGCGCGGAAGTGCGTTTAGTGGGTAAAAGCTTTAATGAAGCGCAAACCGCTTCATTAGCTTATGCACGAGATGAAAATAAAACCCTGATTCACCCATTTGACGATGTAGATGTTATTGCTGGCCAAGGAACCGTAGCAAAAGAACTATTACAGCAACAACCCAAGTCTGATGTAGTCTTTATTCCCGTTGGTGGTGGCGGTTTACTCGCGGGCATGGCCGTTTACTTAAAGCAATTGCAGCCAAATATTAAAGTCATTGGTGTTGAAGCAGAAGATTCTGCTTGTTTAAAAGCGGCAATGGAGGCAGGTAACCCAGTAGATTTAGCGCAAGTGGGGCTTTTTGCCGATGGTGTGGCCGTTAAACGTATTGGCGAGCATACTTTTAATTTAATTAAACATTATTGCGATGAGGTGATCACTGTCTCTACCGATGAAATTTGTGCTTCGGTTAAAGATATTTTTGAACAAACACGTGTGATCTCAGAGCCTGCTGGGGCGCTGTCACTTGCTGGTTTGCAAAAATATTGTAAAACGAGTCATGGAGACGAAACATTGGTTGCCATTTTATCTGGCGCCAATATGAACTTTCATACCTTACGATACATTTCCGAACGTTGTGAATTAGGCGAACAAAAAGAAGCGGTTCTCTCAGTTACTATTCCTGAAAAGAAAGGCAGTTTTAGAACATTTTGTCATGCATTAGACGGACGTGTGATCACCGAATTTAACTATCGCTATGCAACCAAGGCTGACGGTAGCCATAACAACGCCAATATTTTTGTTGGTGTTAGGACAGGCGGTGAAGATGATCGAGATCAGTTACTTTCGCTGTTAGATGTAAAAGGTTATAAAACAACAGATCTTACCAACAACGAGCTAGCAAAGCTGCATGTGCGTTATATGGTGGGTGGTCAAAATTCTTCACCGACGCCAGAGCGAATATTCCGTTTCCAGTTTCCTGAATATCCAGGCGCATTAGAAAAGTTTCTTGATACCTTAGGCGAACATTGGAATATTACGCTGTTTCATTACCGTAATCACGGCGCCGCATTTGGGCAAGTACTTGCTGGCTTTGAGGTAAATAACGATGATCAGTTAGATTTTTTTAATCACTTAAAAGCCTTAGGTTATGAATGGCAGGAAGAGACTGAAAATAAAGCTTATCAAGCATTTTTGAATTAACAAGTCACAATAACTCTATAGTGTTCATATACTAAAGCCATTTCAACTGAAGTGGCTTTATACTTTTCAATTGCTGAAAAATTAGTTTACTCTGTAACCATAAAAATAATATGGATAATTAATGATGCAAGTAAGCCAAGAAAATGAATCTGCAATAACTTCCCCACCACCGTTACAACCATTAGACAAAAATAAGCGTGTCGATGCCTTAGATATTTTGCGGGGCTTAGCCCTTGTGGGTATTTTGTTGATGAATATTGAATGGTTTAACCGTGCAATTATTTCACTTGGTGGCCACGATACAAGTTTAACGGGTTTTGACCATGCCGTGGGTTGGTTGATCCGTTGTTTTGTTGAAGGAAAATTTTATAAGTTATTTGCACTGATCTTTGGAATGGGCTTTGCGGTTATGTTACTGCGTGCTAAAGAGTTGGGCCGTCCTTTTGCAGCATGGTTCTCACGTCGTATGTTCGTGCTATGGCTTATTGGTTTAGCTCATATGATATTTTTATGGGGCGGCGATATTTTACATGATTATGCCTTAGCTGGTTTTATATTATTAGCTTGGGTATCTAAGAAAAAATCAGATAACCCGAGGTCTTACCTTAAATTAGCGCTAATTTGGCTGATGGTGCCTATTTTTCTGACAAGTTTAGGCGGCATGATATTTGGCACCGTATTTAATGATGCTAAATACCAGAAAATGTGGCAAAGCGAATTGGATGTTTATACGACAGTTGAGCAGCAATTAGCCGTTGAAATTGAAACCGTTCCATTGATGAATTCTATTGATGAAAACAATGAAAACGCCTTTGAAGAAACGACATCGATAGACTTAACCGAAGATGAAATACAAGCTCAAAAGGTTACTGATACCATAGAGCAACGTGCAAAAATGAAAATCGACATTGCCGAAGAAGACACCGCGTTTACCCAAGGCAGTTATTGGCAAGCCACGGAATATAGAATTGGCTTTACCGGTTTTATGATGATGTTCTCACCGATCATGTCATTAGTCGTATTAGTACCTATTTTTATTCTAGGTTTTTGGCTGGTGATCACTGAAAAAATCACCAAGCATCAGCAACATCAAACCTTTTTCAAAACACTGGCCCGTGTTGGTTTAGCGGTGGGAATACCCTTAAATGTTGCCAGTATCCTGATTGTTCAGCACCCTGCCGCAGGAATTTCGGGTATATTGCAAGGAGTTGGGCAAATGCTGTTCTATATTGCCCAGTATTTATTATCTGCAGGTTATTTAGGTTTAGTGGTCTGTGCATTGAATAAACAAAGATGGCAGAAATTCTTTTCAGCATTTTCACCTATGGGACAAATGGCCTTAACTAATTACCTGATGCACTCTGTTATTTTAACGAGTATTTTCTATGGTTATGCCGGCGGTCAATACGGTGAAATATCAAGAGCGCCGCAAATGCTTATTGTTATCGCAATTGTTGTTGCTCAAGTCATTTTCTCTAAATGGTGGTTAACTCGCTATCGTTTTGGACCGATGGAATGGGTATGGCGCAGCTTAACCTACAATAAAATGCAGCCAATGAAGTTATAAACACTGTAAATTTTATTTAAATTACCCTTAAAAGCAAAAGGCAGCCATAGGCTGCTTTTTCATTTACAAGCATTCAAGTGGGTATAAATCTACAATAACAATAAAAATACCCACATATTCAATGCTATTCTTAAATATTCACCTTTATATTATTGCTGGAATACCGAAGAATAGATTTGCTGTCGACAGCATTTCGAAACTTAATTCAAAAAAAAGGAAAAGCAAATGACGCTTGGTGAACAATTAAAAAAGCTTAGAAATGCAAAGGCATTAAGTCAGCCTGACTTGGCAAATATTGCCGGTATAGAGCAATCGTATTTATCGAAATTAGAAAATGATAAGTCGATGCCATCAAATGATATTTTTCGAAAGCTATTAGCTGCGTTCAATTTATCGTTACCGGAATTTTTAGCTGCTTTTGAAAGTAGTTATGCTAGTAGTCAGTTATCACAAATTCCTGACATTGAACATTGGTTGAAACAACAGCAACAATCTCAAATGTTAAATCAACGTAGGTACCTCTATTTATGTAGTGCGTTAATCGTCATTGCAATCACTTTGTTTTATATGGGACAAAGCAAGATATTACTACCTGAGATACAGTATCAATATTACTCAAAAGGTGTTGTTTTAGCTGGTGAGCCGAAAGATATATTTAATGATTGGCAAAAGCTGATACCGAGAGGCAATGAAGGCGAAGCGTTATTTTATAAAAAGAAAGTAGAAATGACACAACGTAAAGATGAAAAGTATATATTATCTGAAAAATTTCTCGGCAAAAATTATGTGAAAACACTACCAGAGGGTTCACGTTTTTATCGATCAGATGGTGAAAAACGAATTGCTAACCCTGTTAATGCTTGGCTTAGAGTCAGTGGTGTTTTCTTGTTTTTTATGGGGATCATGGGCTTTATCTTAGAAAGACGTTTATATAAAACAACGTCTTTGTAATATTGACTAAACGATAAGTTATTTATGGCGTGAATAACTTATCGTTATTAATCTATTCAGCTAATTTAGCTTCAATTTCGGCCAGCTTGTTTTCTAATTGAGCAAGTTTCTCACGTGTTTTTAACAATACTTGTGTTTGTACATCAAACTCTTCACGAGAAACAACATCAAGTTGTGATAGTTTACGCTGTAATACTACTTTAGTTTTTTCTTCAATATCGGTTGCTATATCTTTGAATTTAGGGGGAATAGCATCGGATACTTGTTTGGCGATGTCTTCAATTTTTTTAGCGTTAAACATTATCTTTTTCCATTGTTCATCAATTAGCTTATTGTAATGCATTTAATGGTTTTGCCAATGGCTAATTTACTATACCCGCTCTACTTCAAGATGCAGGTTTCAGCAAGTCGAGAAAGGGTGAGCTATAAGGCATTAATTGACGAAAACAGTTATTCCCGATAATTGCTCCTGCATTATCCTAATGTCCTACATCCATGTAGGAATATTGCTGAAATTAATAACGCAGAAGATGACCCTTTATCGTCTTGCCCTCAGGGAGCTAAGCTAGAAAACAAATCCAGCGTAGCGATTCTCCATAAGGGAGTAACCATTCTCTTCATATCGCGCCTTGATCTGATTTCCTAGCTTCGCTCTGAAATTGCATCTTGAGGTAGAGCGGGTATATACGCTTTAGAGCAAACAAGGTAAAATCAGCGCCCTGAAAATTTATTGACTGAAATCTGAACACTATGAAACTTAACCCCGGACAAAATGAAGCCGTTAAATATGTTACTGGCCCGTGCTTAGTATTAGCGGGTGCTGGTAGTGGCAAAACAGGGGTTATCTGTCAAAAAATTGCTTACCTTATTGAAAAATGTGATTACAAAGCACGTAATATTGCCGCCGTAACGTTTACCAATAAAGCCGCGCGCGAAATGAAAGAACGTGTTATTAAAATGATGGACAAAAGTTTAACGCGTGGTCTAACTGTTTCTACTTTTCATTCCCTTGGTCTTGACATTATTCGTAAAGAAATAAAAACCTTAGGTTATAAGCCCGGCTTTACTCTTTTTGATGATCAAGACACACTCTCGTTATTGAAAGAATTGACACATGAGGAACTTGATGGCGATAAAGATTTACTCAGTAAATTACAAAGCATGATTTCCAATTGGAAAAATGACTTGCTGTTGCCAGAAGCCGCGATAAAAATGGCCAGCGATGCTGACACAACCATGTATGCAGAGTTCTACCAGTTGTATCAAAAGCACATGAAAGCGTATAACGCCCTAGATTTTGATGACCTGATCTTGATCCCGACTTTATTGTTAAGAAATTTCCCGGAAGTGAGAGCGCGTTGGCAGAAAAAAATTCAATATTTACTGGTGGATGAATACCAAGATACCAATGCCAGCCAATACGAACTCGTAAAATTAATTGCCGGAGAGCGCGCCCGCATAACGGTTGTAGGAGACGATGATCAATCTATTTATTCTTGGCGTGGCGCAAAACCGCAAAACTTAGTCTTACTTGGAGAAGATTTTCCACAATTAAAACTTATAAAGCTCGAACAGAACTATCGCTCTAGTGGCCGCATTCTAAAATGTGCCAATACATTAATTGCCAACAACCCCCATGTTTACGACAAAGCATTATTTAGTGAGCTTGCTTACGGTGTTGAACTAAGGGTTGTTCAAGCTAAAAATGAAGAGCATGAAATTGAGCGTGTTGTTGGTGAGCTTATCGGCCATAAGTTCTTAAATAAGAGCAAATTCAAGAACTATGCGATTTTATATCGGGGTAATCATCAGTCACGGTTATTAGAAAAAGCATTAATGCTTAATCGCATTCCTTATAAAATCAGTGGTGGTACTTCATTTTTCTCGCGCAGTGAAATTAAAGACATGATGGCGTTTTTACGAGTACTGGTGAACCCAGATGATGACAACGCATTTTTAAGAATCGTTAATGTCCCACGCAGAGAAATTGGGCCAACTACCTTAGAGAAGCTCGGTAATTACGCCAATATGCGCCAAATTAGCATGTTTGCTGCGAGCTTTGAATTAGGACTAGAACAACATTTAACGGGCCGTGGTTTAGCACATGTACAACGTTTTACTCGCTGGTTAGTTGAAACGGGTGATCACGCTGAACGTGGTGATACTCCCGCAGTACTTCGGGCAATGATCCGTGAAATTAACTATGAAGATTGGTTGTACGACACTTCACCTAGTCCAAAAGCCGCAGAAATGCGCATGAAAAACGTTACGCAACTTTTTAGTTGGGTAACCAATATGCTTGAGGGTGACGACGAAGAAGAGCCGATGCTGTTACCAGCCATCGTTACCCGTTTAACATTGCGCGATATGATGGAGCGTGGTGAAGATGAAGACGATGCTGACCAAGTTCAGTTAATGACCCTGCATGCGTCAAAAGGGCTAGAGTTTCCTTACGTATTCTTAATTGGTATGGAAGAAGGCTTACTGCCACATCAAGCCAGTATGGATGAAGGCTGTGTCGAAGAAGAGCGACGCTTAGCGTACGTGGGCATAACACGTGCCCAGCGCGAACTTATCTTTACTTATGCACGTGAACGCCGACAATATGGTGAAGTGTCTCGCACAGAAGCAAGCCGATTTTTACATGAACTGCCACAAGATGACTTAAGTTGGGAGCTTACCGAAACCAAAAAAAGCCAAGAGCATAAAGACAAAACCACAAAAATGGGCGTGGCAAATTTACGGGATATGTTGAAAAAAAATAAATAAAGGTGTTATTGATAACCGCTAAATCAAGCCGCTCATTAACGACTAATTAGCACATCGGTCATGCTTTCTATTGGAGATATTGTCACTTTTTAATTAGTAACGATCTACTTGATTGCTGGCATAGTCAATCGTTGTTCGATTCTAAATAAGTCATACCCACCGTATGGCTTATTTCGTTTCAACATCGTTATTTATCAATGGCCATTACTCGTTTTTCTTGAGATTATTTAATAATTCCAGTTCAGCTTCAGTAAGAAAACTAACATCGGTAAATTTAAATCTTGCAACTCCAGACCATTCACCTAAGAATATTGTTTTGTTAGGCAATACCACGAAATTCATGCCAGTAGATAAATTTTTGGTTATGGACTGTAATACTCCCCGAATTGGTCGACTATTGTCATTGTTGGTAATATATACAAAATAACGCCTTTGGCGTTTTTGACCATTAGCATAGGCGTAGCCCCAGCGAGAGGTCGATTTACCTTTTTTTATTAACTTATCCATTCTCCCATTGGTTTGCCAAACTCTATCCCACTGGAAATAATGTTGATCAGGCTCAACAATGTGCTTTTTTCTTTCTAAGTTGAGTTGCTGTTCTGCGGCTATTCTACTGGCATTACTATGCTCTGGCGCTTGAATATGGGTGGTAACTTTAATCAGTTTGGTAACCCCTTTAATTTGCGCAATAAACACTAAAACGTTGTTTATGTCGTTCGAATCTACGTTGGCAATCGTGTCGTTTTCATTGATGACCAGTTCTAGATCATATTTTTCGGCTAATTTGTCGGCGAAGAATTTCACTTGTACTTCTTCACCTTTGCCTGAGGTGGTATTTATATTGATTAATGCTGGCTGCCCTGCAGATGCTGTGGTTTTTGGCGAATGCTCTGGACTATTACTGGCTAAAATCTCACTGTAGTCATCAATAGTCGCGCCGTTATCTACGGCAAAAACATCAACGGCAACATCTATTTGTAAAATAGGCTCTTGCGTATTCGTTTCGCTGTGTTCGTTGGCAAAGGCGTTGGTTAGGGCACAACTTAATAGCAATGTTGCTAGACGAATCCCAAATACAATTTTCATCTGTGTTTCTCCATTTATAGCAAGCGAGGCCGAGCTTATATCTGTTGTCAATTATGTAAGAGGGAAACCACCAAAACAAGCTAATTTGTTGATATTCATATATATTCACTATATTCATGCAAATGAATTGGCTTTTGCTATTTCATTATTTATTTTAATGAGGATAATGATCATGAACGATTTAGGGAGCAGAAATGGAACTGGCAGACAAGTTATTAGCGCTAAGAAAAAACCTAGGTTTGACGCAGGCACACGCGGCAAAGAAAATTGATATTCAGCAGTCTTATTTATCAAAATTGGAAAATGGCCACTATGTACCTTCTCAAGATGTGCTCGTAAAGCTGTGTATTGCCTATAACGTAAAAAGCGAAGAGCTAGTACCGTCACCACACAAAAGATCAAAACGTAGCATGATAGCCAGTGCTCTGTCTGTTTTTGCCGTAGCCCTTATTCTGTCAGGCTATTTTACTTTGTTTTTCCCGCAAACTTATTACACCTATAAAATAAGTCCCATTGAACAAGTGACAAGCTCTAGTATTCAGTTAAGGGCTCAAGTGACCGATCAATATCTCGGAGATATGTACGTTAAAAAACTTTCAGACATTAATTACAAATTTGAGTTGCTGTCACAAAGAGAAGTTTCTCGAAAAGAAAATCGCTGGATCATAGCGATAGGCGTATTAATGCTGGTAGTCTCTGTTGGTTACCTGTTTGTCTCTTTCATGGGAAGTCGAAAAACTAATGGAACACTTGATCCCTAATAATCAAGTGTAGTCACAAACCCGATATCAATGAAATATAATCGCGGCACAAATACAGAAAGTACTAAAGAGTAAGGTACCAATAACCACTTTATGATTCTTGTGCTGCTGCGTTTTTAATTCAGTAAAGATCTGCATTTGTTTTTGACGAGTCACTTGCGTGGTTTTCAAATAGTCGTAGACAAGATCAGGCATCTCAGGCAGTTTTTCATTCCAAAAAGGTAAGTTTTCTTTTATCTTTTTGAACACCGCTTTCACGCCCATTTGCTCTTTAACCCAATTTTCCAAATACGGTTTAGCGGTTTGCCATAAATCAAGCTGTGGGTATAACTGGCGGCCTAAACCTTCAATATAGAGTAAGGTTTTTTGTAATAACACCAATTGCGGTTGCACTTCCATATTGAATCGTCGAGCAGTGTTAAACAAACTAACAAGAACTTGGCCGAAAGATATTTCTGATAAGGGCTTATTAAATATTGGCTCGCATACGGTGCGAATTGCAAACTCAAATTCATCAACACTGGTTTCGCTGGGTACCCAGCCAGAATCAACATGTAGTTCTGCCACTTTGCGGTAATCGCGATTAAAAAAAGCGACAAAATTTTCTGCTAAATAGCGTTTGTCTTCGCGATTTAATGTGCCGCAAATCCCGCAATCTATCGCTATCCACGTTGGATCTGCGGGATCAGTGGCATCAACAAACACATTACCCGGATGCATATCCGCATGAAAAAAACTGTCACGAAATACTTGGGTAAAAAATACTTCAACACCGCGTTCAGCAAGTACTTTCATGTCTGTTCCAAGCTGTTGCAGAGTTTCTATTTCTCCAACGCCAATACCGTAAATACGTTCCATTACCATTACATTTTCATGGCTGAATTCACTGTAGACTTCGGGTACATGTAATACGTGATCGCTGGCATTGCCCTGTGAAAAGTTTTGCTTTAACAAGGTGGCATTAGCGGCTTCACGGTTTAGGTCAAGTTCGTCGATAATCGTTTTACGGTATTCATTCACGACCTCTTTCGGGCGAAGACGTTTACCGTCGGGCAAAAACTTCGAGACAATACCTGCGAATAATGACATTACCTTAACATCCGCTAAGATTGTCTCGGTAATATTTGGACGTAAAACTTTTAAAACAACTTCCGTCGATTGTCCGTCTTGTAATAACGTTGCCGTATGTACTTGTGCAATTGATGCTGACGCTAATGGTTGAGTGTCAAAATGGCTAAAGTGTTGATTAAAGGCATCTTCGCTAATCGCTTCTACAATAATTTTCTTTGCTAATTCACCGTCAAAAGCGGGAACTTGATCTTGCAGTAGCGCAAGTTCGCTGGCGAAGTCATCGGGTAATAAGTCACGGCGGGTTGATAGCATTTGGCCAAATTTTACAAATACCGGCCCTAAAGATTCTATGGCTAATCGCAGGCGTAAGGCTTTAGGTTTGTCTTTATGTTTATTACGTAACCAAAATAAGCTCAAGCGAAAAAGTTTCGCATACCAAGGGAGTAAATGGCTTGGGACGAGTTCATCAAGACCAAATTGAAGAAATGTTTTAATGATGCGATAAAGTCGTAAACTGCTCACAATGTTCCTTGGAAATTAGGTTGATGACGATGAAATGACTTTTTGAGTGAGTCGCTGAATACGTGCTGCTGCTATCTCTGTTTGCTTAGTTATATCGGTAACTTGGTGGCAAAAGTGATCGATTTGACTTGAAGTAACCACTAACCGTTTTTCATGCACTAACCATTCGCTGGCGTCTGCTTGTATTTGTTGGTTAGCAAAGCTAAATTTTTTTGCTAAATTTTTACCCAGTTGCGATAACTTATAGGTAGGGATATCACCAATATGTTTAGCTAGTTCACTTTGCCAATCAATGTCTAATGATTCAGCAATGCTTGCAAACTGCTGAGCAACTTTTATATCCCCTTGCACATCAAGTTTGTCTTGTTTGATAAGTTCGGTAATTTGTTGTTCTTTCTTGAGCTCGAGTAAGGTTTTTATACTGGTATTTATGGTGCAAT
>Ga0209291_1001455_pt1 | contig 20986 bp, 21 predicted proteins | sample GOMGulsemesocosm_FD_184633 | JGI IMG/M metagenome (GOLD analysis project Ga0209291, IMG submission 184633) | Methane-oxidizing microbial communities from mesocosms in the Gulf of Mexico - GOM9B Gulf of Mexico (SPAdes) (version 2) | ecosystem: Environmental > Aquatic > Marine > Cold seeps...
CCTTATGAAAACGCAATAGCAGAAAGAATTAACGGAATATTGAAACAGGAATTTGATATAGACAAGTATGATACGGATTTAAAAACTAAAACTGATTTGGTAAAAGATGCAATCAAAATTTATAATCAAATTAGACCACATTTATCTAACTATATGCTAACACCTAATCAAATGCATGCTCAAAATAAATTAAAAAGAAAAACTTACAAAAACAAAAAAGGTAGCAATATAAAATCACTACCTTTAACTTATTAATTATGTAACGCTATTTCAGGACGTCACAGTATGATGTTTTTAAGCGTTTGCTAGTTGGCTAACAGTTGTTGGTTTTACGGGAGATTCTGTTCCGCTTTTCCATGCTACTCCTGCGCCCCAAGTAAGTATTTTATTATTATAGGTTGGTGTACCTGTATTGAAACAATTATCGGCAGCAATAAACCCATCACCAGTTGTTTTAATCCAGATATATTTTCCTGGTCCTTCAAAAGTCATTTTAGTCCATTCAGTAAGTGTTGGTAAAAAACCTCCATAAGCACCATTCTTATTTGCTATATATCTCCAGCCGCCAATAGTAATCATTCCAAGTGATGTACTTTTTGCACCGATACCAAATTGAAATTCACCTGATGTAGGTTGGTTTGCACTATTGTCCGTATTACTATTGTATCCTTTAGCTTCAGTATCTGTACAGATATTCATTGTTATTGTATCAGATGGGGATGCTGTAATTAAGACTTTTAAGTTAGAATCTGCATATGGAAATCCGTATGAATTGGAATTTTCATGTAATACCTTTGCGTAATCACTTCCTTGACCTGTGGAAAATGGAACCTCTCCAGGAAAATCAAGGCTTTTATTTGGTCCTGCTGTAGTAAAATATCCTTCGTTTATCCCAATCAAGATGTTTCGAAAGGTAGAGTTTGCAAACATTTTATCATTCGTATTTTGTGGCGATTGGTTTTGGTCTACGGTAGTACCGTTATATATCAAGGTTCCTCCGTCACATCGGTAACATATTTCAGTAGTAAACTGACTCTTTAATACTTCAAAGGTGTCTCCTTCGGCACTTTTTAAAGAAATCATTACATTAGTTCCGTTTGCGCATTCATAAAACTTCCAGTAAATATTTTTGGAGAACCACCGTTTGGTGTGTCAGAGGTAATTACCAGTGGAGCTTTATTGGTATTTAACTCATTGATGTAGGTGTCGTAAGATGCATAACTTTTTGGAGAACCATTTGGCCCCACTATTTTGGGTTGACCTGTTGTGCAAGTTATATATGCTGGATTTGCATCAGTAGCAGGTTGTAATGCCGTAGTTTTCATTATGGATATAATATCAGTAATTGACTTTTTATATCCTAAGGAGAAAGGGGTATTCGCAGTATCAGTTCCAGATAATGTTAAAGGAAGTCCTGTTATATCAACATTTGATAAGTTTAACCAAACTTCTGTTTCGCTGGATTTTTTGGTGAATTCAATCCAACCGTAATATTGTTCTCCATCTGGTACTGGAGCATTGTCTGAAGGGAAAGCACCGTACCCTACATATAATCTAGCTCCTTCAATACTTTCAATATCTATTTCAAGATTTGGATTTGTGATTAATAAATCACTTAGTTTAACAGATTTATCAGGAGTAATCCCGCTAATACCTGTTTGCTTATCTCCTGTTAATAGTAAGTACAAATCTTGATCAGTACCTCTGTCATTTACAATTTTAATTTTCATGTTGCTTGGTTTTAATTAATGACCACAATGTATACTCATTACTGCATAAAAAAATGAGTAGAAATACTCGTTTTTTTATACGGGAATTTTCTGTTGGTTCCATAAAAAAGGGTTCAACATATGTTGAACCCTTTTTAGTTTTTTATCTTTTCACTAAATACTACTTCATATTTTTAGAATTCCCTTTTAAGTAGGTGTCTAAAAAAGTTAAGATTTGCCCATAACCTTTTATTTCATTTTCTTTTTTTCTAAAACCATGTCCTTCATCAGGAAATAAAACATATTCTACCGGAACATTATTCTTTTTAATAGCAGCGACAATTTCATCAGATTCAGCTTGTAGTACCCTAGGGTCGTTTGCTCCTTGAAGTACCATTACAGGGTTTTTAACTTGATCAGCATGAAATAATGGAGATATTTTGTGCAACCGAATAGAATCAGCCGTATGAGGATTTCCTACTTCTTTATACAAGGCATTTCTAAACGACTCCCAGTATGGAGGGATCGATTTTAGTGTACGTAACCAATTAGTCACTCCAAAAATATTAACCCCTGTTTTAAATTCATCTGGAGTAAATGTCATCGCTGCCATAGTCATATATCCACCATAACTACCGCCTATAATTCCAATTTTATCACCATCAATATAATCTTGAGATTGCAACCATTTTTTACCCCATATGCAATCCTTTAAATCTTTATCTCCATGATTTAGGTCGTCCATTTTATGAAAACTCTTTCCATAACCACTGCTTCCTCTATTGTTGACTGCTAAAATGGCATATCCATGATTCACTAAATATTGTATCAATGAAAAATACCCTACTCTAGACTGCCCTCCTGGTCCACCATGAACCCAAACCAATGCTGGAACCTTATCTTCTTTTGTAGCGTTTAACGGCTTGTAATAAATAGCTGGTATGTCTAATCCGTCAAAAGATTTATATCGTACCACCTCTGCAGAAACTAAATTATCTGAATCTAATTCTGAACTTAAGGTATTAGTCAACTTTTTTAATTCCTTGGTCTCTAAATTATAAACATATATATTATTAGAGGCCTTAGAAGTCCCTACGGTTAATCTAATTTGTTTTTCACTTTCAGAAAATCGAACTCCTTTAATATCTCCATCTGGTATTTCTGGAAACTCAATATTCTCATTGGTAGTATTGTTTTTTACAATCAATTTGTTTTTACCATCTTCATTAATTCCAATTACTCTGTACTTTTCATTTTTACTTAAGTAACTGTACATTACATCCCAGTTGGTTTCATAAATTACTTTTCGTTCTTTAGTAGCGATATCATATTGTACTAGATACTTAAACTCTTTACCTTGATTGGTTATATAATAGAAGTGTTTGTTGTCATTACTAAAACCTGAGCTGGAGTACTTTCCTGGTTCATCAGATATTTCAATCTTATTACCATTATTAATTAAAAACAATTTGTTTTCACTTGTAGTTATTGATTTAACCAATGCATATATAGTTTCATCATTAGAACCGTCAGTGAGGTTTAAACCTTCCTTGTTTTCATAAATCATTTTGGATTTCCAGTTTTCAATATCCATTTTATAGAAATCAAAAAACTTAGGATCACGCTTATTAGACTGGTAATAGAGGAATTTTTTATTGTGACTCCAACCTGCAAAGTTTGCTTTTTCATTTTCATTTGGTGTTAAATCTATGCTTTCTCCTTTTTTGTTTAGTAGGTATAAATGACTGATTTCATTACCTCCTTTATCGGCAGAATAAATAATATTGTTAGTCCCAGGGACATACCCTCGAGCAAAGAGTGATTCTTTAGTAGAATTGGTTATTTGTATCTTAGAATTATCAGTTAAATTAATTTCATAGACATTAAATATGCCTGACTCATCACTATTCACCAGTAGTTTGGTTTCATCTTCAGAAAAAATACCTCCTCCAATTCGAGTGTTTTTATAAAACTGTTCAATAGAATATTCTACATGAGGTTTTTCAATTACTTCAGCTACCTTTTCTTCTGCTTTTTTACAGCTTACTATGCTTACTAGCAAAGCAAGTACAATGATTTTTTTCATGCTATTATGGTTTTGGTTAATTATTAAATTCTAATATTATTAAGCAGGTTGCTTTTAGGGAAGGGTGTTAAATATACGAATTTTAAATATCAAGCACAAAATCAAGGTTTTATGATAAAAAAATGAGAATTTTTTTATCATAATGGGTAACAAAAGCATTTTTTCAGGAACTATATAGTAAAGAGAGTTTTTTACCCCTAGAAAATAAAGTAAGAGTTAAATTAACCCCTTAACATAGAGCTGCTTTAAAGTGGTTCTATGTTTTTAATAAAAAAATTAATTTGAAATATTACTTGTTGATACTGGAGCACTTTGGGGTGGACTGTTCTTAAATTTCATAAAAATACCCAAAACAAAAAGTAAGAGTAATAATCCTTTTGTTTCTATTCTCTCAAACTCAAAACCAGAAGGACTATTGTTTATAAAAAAAGTTCCTTGTTCTATATTAAAAGTCCAATCTTGAATTATGTCGGATTCATTAATTGTCACAATAAAAATGATTGCATTCAATAAGAAAAGTGTTAATAGTGAGAACCCAAAAGATTTTATAATAGTTTTAAAAAATTCCTTCATCATAAAGTTTATTGTTTGTTAGGCATAAGTATAACGTATACATAACGAAGTTAGTATTCAATAAATTTTATTTGGGGCAAACAAACCTAAACTTTTTTAGATAAACTTCATAATTATGAACCTAATAAATGTCTCATAAAGAGTGAAAAATCAAAATAATTATTGAAGATGTTTCTTATGGAAGGATATGAATAGTTATTTTAAACCGTTCTTTAGTAAGGCAGAAACATCGGTAGGAGCGCCTACATTTATATAAGAGTAGGTAACCCCCGATAGATACAAGCCATTAGCAAAGGCTGGTTTTTTATCTTCAATATTTAATTGATCAGCAAGTACTTTTTCAAAGGTTTCCAATGTCATTTTCCCTGTGCCTACTCGTAATAAAAAAGAGACTAATAAACGTATCATACCTCTTAAAAAACGATTAGCAGTAATAGTAAACCGCATACGTTGTTCAGATACATCAACAAATAATTTTGCATGAGTTACATAACAAATAGTGTGATTATGTAAATGAGGTTGTTTGCATACAGCTTCAAAATCGTCATATAAGGGAATGAGTGCTGCTGCTTTTTTCATTGCCTCGAAATCCAAATTTTTTAATTCATAATAAGAGCTGTATTTTCCTAAAACAGGATCTTTGTATAAGTGAATGAAATAATCGTAAGTACGTGAAGTTGCATCATATCGGGCATGCTGACGCTCTTCAACTTCTATAATGTCATAGACAACAATATCGTTAGGCAAATGCTTATTCAATCTAAACTTTAAATCAAAATCAAAAGTTTCTTTAATGGTAATATTAAGAAAATATTGACTTGCATGCACACCAGCATCTGTGCGTCCACAACCAAAAACAGTAATAGCTGTTTTAAATATACATTTCAATTTTTCTTCAATAGTACCTTGTACGGTTACCGCATTTGGTTGCTGCTGCCATCCGTGATAATTACCTCCGTTATAGCCTATGTGTAAGAAATATTTCATGTAGTGTTTTGGTTAAAATTATTCCAAAAAAAACCACTCATTAGAGTGGCTTGATATTTTTGAAAAGGAACTTATTGTCCTCCTTCTTTTGTTTTTTTTACGTACGCAGTCAAAATAACAATATGAATTCCATCAACTCTACCCTCAATTTGTTCAGCATTATCCCAAACTAATGAAATACGGTGTACAGGAGCACCTCGTTTTGCGGTGAAATTCGCTCCTTTAACTACCAAATCTTTAATTAAAACAACAGAGTCTCCGTTACTTAAAATGTTCCCGTTAGCATCCTTGTGTATTACTCTATCCTCATCTTCTTCATCACCATCCCCCATTTTGTTAGCCCATACTGCCATTTCTTCATCTAAATACATCATGTCCAATAAATCCTGACTCCACCCAAATTTCTTCAAACGGTGTAACATTCTCCATGCGACAACCTGTACAGCAGGTGTTTCGCTCCACATACTATCATTTAAACAACGCCAGTGATTTGAATCCATTGTTTCAGGATTTTCAATTTGTGAGTGACATGTATTACAAACTAAAATACTTTTATCTAATTCCTCCTCTTTTTCAGGAACTGGAGGGATATTATATACTTTTAAGCTTTCTGCAGATGTACATAACTCACAAGTTGAGTTACTACGCGTATGTAATTTCTTTTCTATGACACTCATTGTGGTTGATTTTATTAAATGATGATAGCAAAAATACAATTTTAAACGGAATGTTACTGGATTCCTTTTTGCTGATGTCGAGCAATTCTTTAGTTTTGTTACTTTAAAATAAATGATATGATTTCAGTAGATAATTTAGCAGTAGAATTTAGCGGACATACCCTGTTTAGCGATGTGTCTTTTGTGATAAATGAGAATGATAAAATTGCCTTAATGGGTAAGAATGGAGCAGGGAAATCTACAATGATGAAAATTATTGCTGGTGTGCAACAGGGAACTCGAGGTCATGTACGACATCCTAAAGATGCAGTTATTGCATATTTGCCGCAACATTTATTAACGGATGATAACTGTACAGTTGTAGAAGAAGCATCTAAAGCATTTAAGCATGTTTTTGATATGCGTGATGAGATGGAAGGGTTAAACAAACAGTTGGAAACGCGTACAGATTACGATTCTGATGAATACATGAAAATTATTGAAAAGGTTTCAGAGCTTGGTGAGGTTTTTTATGCTTTAGAGGAAGTAAATTATGAAGCAGAGGTTGAAAAAGCATTAAAAGGATTAGGGTTTAAACAGTCTGATTTTAATAGGGCTACCAGTGAGTTTAGTGGTGGGTGGCGTATGCGTATTGAGTTGGTTAAAATATTGTTACAAAAACCAGATTTGATTTTATTAGATGAGCCTACCAATCACGTTGATATTGAATCGGTTATTTGGCTGGAGGATTTCTTGCTAAATAAAGCGAAAGCAGTTGTAGTTATTTCTCATGACAAGGCTTTTATTGATAATATTACCAATAGAACCATTGAAGTTACAATGGGAAAAATATATGATTACAAGGCAAATTATACGCATTATTTACAATTACGTAAAGAGCGTTTATCACATCAGATAAAAGCACATCAAGAACAACAAAAATTTATTGCTGATAACAAAGCATTTATTGATCGTTTTAAGGGAACTTTTTCTAAAACTAATCAAGTAACTTCTCGTGAGAGAATGTTAGAGAAATTGGAAATTATTGAAATTGACGAGGTAGATAAATCGGCGTTACGATTGCGTTTTCCTCCAGCAGTACGTTCAGGAGATTATCCTGTAATAGCAGAAGGATTATCAAAGTCATATGAAGGTCATGTAGTATTTTCTGACGCGAATATGACTATTGAAAGAGGGGAGAAGGTTTCTTTTGTTGGTAGAAACGGTGAAGGGAAATCTACCATGATTAAAGCAATAATGGGTCAGATTGACTATGAAGGAAAATGCGATTTAGGACATAATGCTAAAGTTGGATATTTTGCACAAAATCAAGCAGCCTTATTAGATGAAGATTTAACAGTATTTCAAACGGTCGATGATGTTGCTGAAGGCGATATACGTACTAATATTAAAAATATTCTTGGGCGTTTTATGTTTGGTGGTGATGATATTGATAAAAAGGTAGCGAATTTATCAGGAGGAGAAAAAACCCGTTTAGCAATGGTAAAATTACTATTGGAACCAGTGAATGTGTTAATACTCGATGAACCTACCAATCACTTAGATTTAAAGTCAAAAGATGTTTTAAAAGAAGCATTACAGGCATTCGATGGAACATTAATATTAGTTTCTCACGATCGTGATTTCTTACAAGGTTTGTCTCAAAAAGTATTTGAATTTAAAGAGAAACGTGTGATAGAACACTTTGAGTCTATTGATGACTTTTTGGTAAGAAACAGAATTGAAAATTTAAAAGAAATAGATTTAAAGGCTTAAAATAGCAATTAATTTAATCCCGCGAATGGGTTTAATTTATACCTGATACGCTTGCGCCGGGGAAGTTGATTTATAAACAAAAAAGGAGGTTTGATGAAGCCTCCTTTTTTGTGTAGTCTATTTTTTAGGTTTAGGCATTTTTTTGGCTAAACTTGGTACTGACTTATATACATAGTCCCCATGAAAACCAGTAAAGTATTTTTCCATTTTCTTTTTTGTTGCTTTTTGTTTTGCTTTATCAGAGAAGCGAGCTTTATTCAATTTACCACTTTCATCAAGAGCTTTCTCTAAATCAGCTAATGATGCTACAACAAATACTTCAATGAAGTCCCTCTTGTCAGCTCCCCATGCATGTACGTATGGATAATAACCTTTTATGAACTGATTTTTATGAATGACTTCTTTTACAAAAGGATCACGTAATTCATTGAATTCCTTTTTTGTACCATCATTGGGAAAGGCTAAGTGACTTTTCCTAACGTAAAATAATACAGCTTTATCACTTTCTTCTAAATTAGGTTTAGCGCCTGGAATAAGTGCGTAAATTTCATCAGAGTGATAAGAATCATAGTACGCGTCTTTCTTTTTAAAATAGGCTTTTCTTTTTACTTCGTCTGGCCAAGCTAACTTGGCTAATTCTGTGTTACGTTTGTTTGCTTGATCAATAGCTTCCCATGAATTAAAAAGTTGCACATATACCAATTCAGTGTTATCTGCTGTCATATAGTGTAATCCGAAATTGGTAGCTAAAATGAGTTCGTTTTTTGAGGTGACTTTGTCAAGGAATTCTTTTTCAACGGCTTTCCATTCGTCCATAGAAAAATCTTCCATGTCCATATTCCAATGTAGTGTAGTTACCGCTAAATAACGTTGAGTGGGTTTTTCTTGAGCAGTTAAAAAACAGCTTCCTAATAGCAATGTGAAAATTACTACTATTAGTAATCGATTAGATTTTCTCATAATTCTAAATTTAGGTTAGTATAGTTACAACTTTAGTTTAGAAGTTAATTGAGGTAATATGTTGGTTTTTAGTTTAAATGAAGAGTTACAAAGGTACAATTTTTTGAATTAAGAGGGGGGATACAAAATCGGTCATCGAAATTATTCAATGACCGATTAAAATGTTTAGGGTGTTTATGTGCGGTATTTGTTATTGCTTGATAACTTTAAAAACTTTTTTTGCACCATCAGTAGCTGTTATGTCCAAAAAGTAAATTCCAGTAGCTAATGATTGCATATTTATTTTTGTATTACTGTAATTAAGCTGTTTTTTGAAAATTTCTTTACCAGTAATTGATACTAATTTTGCATTTAAAACCGTTGAATTATTTTGCATCCCCATGATTGTTAATTTGTCTTTTACAGGATTTGGGAATAATGCAATATTTTGTAATTGATATTCGCCAGCACTTAATACATTAAATGCAGTACAAACACTAAGTTTAGTACAGTTGTTTTTTGTTATCTGCACTGCATAGTTACCACTAATTGTTGGTGTGAATTGCTGATTAGTTTGCCCTGAAATAGGAGCATTACTATTGTTACAGTCTACCCATTGGTAGGCTGCTCCAGTTTCATTTGATGTTAATGATAATGTATTTTGAACAACGGTTTTATTAATAAAAATTGGTTTGGCTACTGTAGCTGCATAAGCAACTACAAGTTTACACATGTTATGGTAATAAGGCATGTTGAATAAACCAATGCGATCATTATCAGTATGAAACCCTGAAGTAACATCATTATTTTTCCAGCTTTCTCCAAATAAAACGGCTGAATAATTTTTACTCCAAAATGAACCGTGATCACTATTTTCTGTTCCAGGATTAACGATATTGGCTATTAAATTAATTTCATCCGATGCTACATTATTAATATCAGTAGGATAATGATGTCCTAAAATAGTAGTTATTTGGGTTGCCATAGCTACTGAATTGACTACGTTTTTAACATCAATATCGAAGTTCTTGTCGTTATCACCATCATATCCCATCATATCAATATTAAATGCTCCAAGAATATTAAGGTTGTTATCTCTGGCTTTTTGCGCATAGTCTGCGCTACCATTTAAATTAATTTCTTCTTGATCCCATAAAGCGTATATAATTGTGTTTTCGGTACAATATGCTGAAAGGATCCGCGCTAATTCAATAATAGCTGCAGTTCCACTAGCATTATCATCAGCACAATGAAGTGCAACTGAGTCATAATGTGCGCTAATAACGTAAATATCATTTGGATTTGTAACTCCAGTTTGTTTTGCGATAATGTTTCTTCCTCCATTTGCGCCAGGAGAATAAATATCATCAGTTATATCAAGTCCAAGTCCTGTAAGTCTTTCCTTGATATAATCGGCAGCTATATTGTTGTCGTTATTACTTATTCGGTGTGAAATAGTTACTGAATTTCCACCAACTGTGGTGGGTATTTCACCAGATAGTTCATTTACAGTTCGAGTAACATTTACAAGGCTTGTTTGTGTAAAAATACTTTTAATTTCTGTGGGCGTTTGTGCGTAAGTTTTTAGTATTAAAAATGCTAAAAAGATAAAAAAGGGGTATTTTACTTTCATAATTAAGTAAGTTATTTAAAGTTTTGGGATTTTAAAAATAACAAATTAATTGCAGATAAACGATATTTTATATATTATTATCGATAAAAGTGTGTTAAATATGATAAAGTAATAGGTGATTTGGTATTTTTGTTAATGAATTACAATAGTAATAACGCTTCTTTTTGTTTTTTTGTAAGGCTTTTTACAACTAAATCATAGGAATGATTAATTAATTGAGAAATAAGGTCTGTGGATAATTCTCCTTTACATATCCTTACTGAGTTCCAGTGTTTTTTACTCATATGATATCCAGGGTCAATGCTATTATAAGTTGCTCTTAATTCTTGTGCATAATCAGGGTCACATTTTAAATTTAAGAACTGAGTGTTATTTTCCCAGTCTTTTAATGATGTTAATGCAAACATTTTTCCTGAAACTTTAAAAACTAAAGTATTTTGATCAAAAGGGAAGGATTCAGTTACTCCTTTTTTGGCTAAACAGAAATTTCTATATTCTTCTATATTCATTAGTCTTTTAATGTTAGCTGTTCGTTTTTTTCAATAGTTAAGGTTGAGTGATCTACTTTCCATCCAATTGTTTCAACTATATTAGTAATGATATCAATAGCTTCTAATAGTTCTTTATTTGCTGTTTCTATGAGTCCACTTTCTGGTATTTTATCGACAATAAATTGCTTTGCTTCTTTGTTTAAAGCGGTTAAATCGTCAGCTTGAAACTTATTAAATAAGCCATCGGTTTTATCGTAATATTTTAAATCAGTTTCAATTGCAAGAATTTCTGCTTGAGGAAAATCTGTTATGTATACAGTTTTAGAATTTGAATTTGCGTGTAATTTTATCTTTGATAAATTATAGCCTACTTGTGCTTTTGCATTTACAAGTAATATCGCTTTTTTCTTGCTCGTAATTAAGCTCATAAAGCGTTCTTTAGTGTTTTCATAATGGTAGACTTCAGAAAATTCTCCTTCAACGGTAACTAATTTACATACGTTTTTAATTTTTTCTAAGAGTACAATTGATTGTTTTTCAGTAACTGATTTTGTTTTTTTTCTCTTGTAAAATTCCATTACAAAATAAGAGAGAAAGGCACCAAATATGATCCCAAATAATATATCCATATCAGTTGATTTTATATAATATAGGTTTACTTGGGGATGCATCGTTATGAAATGAAGCTATTTGTAAGTTTAAAACGTATAAGCCATCATCAATATGACTTGGGACGTAGACGAATTCGGTTATAGTAGCATCAAACCGTATTTTTCCGCTTGTGTTCCAAAAAGCGTTATGAGATAGTAATGTACCTCCGTCTTCCTCTTTATCAACGCTTGGTTGATCAATAAGTAAATGCTTAATCCCTAATTCTTTTAAATAAATTGTTGCTTCCTCTTCTAAGTACGGAGGATTGGTGTGGGAGTATTGTTTAGTTAATTTATCAGCTGTATTAGGTATGGTCCGTATGACTAAAGCTTCTGGTTTTCGGAGTAATTTTTCTTTTAACAGTTGTTTGGTGATTACCAAATCATCATCTTGTTTCTCAGGGCGAATACTTATTACTTCAGCAGTAAAAAAGAACGTTTTTAAACAATCATTTATACTATAAAATTCTTTAGTAATATGACCAACACATTCGGTGTGTGTGCCGTGAGCATGTGGGTTAAAAGCAATATTGTTAAAATTTGTTGACGCTCCGTTTTTCACATTGCCAACCCAGTCACCTAAGGTTACAGGTTCAATTTTTGGAGGTTCAATATACCATGCATTGGGATTGTCTGGCCCTGATTTTAAGGGTATAGAAATATCAAGTGGTTTTGATAAGTCTATAGTGTATTCAATATCGTTTAGTTGAAAATTAGCTAGTGTAATCATAATTGTAAATATAGCTATTTATCGACGACCTTTTTAATAGTTGTAATTAATTGGTTGTCAAAAGATTCTTTTAGTTTAGTTACCTCGTTTACATTTTCATTTGGTATAGCAATTGACAATACATAATGTTTTATTTTCCACTCTCCATTTATTTTTTCAAGAACACCAGAACCTCTACATATTTTCATTTGAGTATCTAATAGTTCATCAAACCATGCAAAATCATTTGTTTTATTAGTGTAGATGTTTCGTTCAATTGCAGTAAAATCCCATGCTTTTCCTTTGTCAAAATAAGGTTTCGAAAAAGTTTTGAATGCTTTATTTTGCCAGTTTTCAGTAGCGTCTGTACCTATAAATACACCATCGTTAGACATGAGATTAAAATAGTTTTCAAAATTTGCTTCCGAAGCTGCCTTGTGCCAATTATCAAGAGTAGAATTTATTGCTGTTTTTTCTGAACTTGTTTGCGCAGTACTGAAACTAAAGATTAAAAGTAAACAAACAGCCAGTAAATTTTTAGCGGTATTTTTCATAATCTTTTTCTTTTAAAATTAATGCTTCTATTTGCCCAACAAAGACATTGTAAGTGTTTTGAACTCTGATTAATTTATGATTTAAATCTTTCAATGAGCTATCTTTTAAGTTTTGTTCTAACATTAAAATTTCTGTTTCTAAAACTTTTATACGAGCTTCTATTGCTGGAGTTTTAAAACGTTCAGGATAGGTTTTTTTTAAGTCTTCCAATAGTTTTTTTAGTAACTCAATGTCTTTTTCTGTTTGAATCGTCGTGTTTAAAACTCTTTTTAACTCTATTTCAAAAGAAATTATTTCGGCCCAGTTTTCAACAAAATCCGCACTAGAAGCGATGTTTATTTTCTTCTTTTTGATACTGTCTGTTTTTGAAAATTGTTGAGTTTCGTTTGTTAATATAGTTGTATCAGCATCTTTTTTACAAGAGGATAGTGTAATTATTAAGAGTAGTGCTATTAACTTATTCATTTTAGTATTCATTTTAAACAAATATAATTTTTAAAAAGCAATCCCTGTTGATAATTGAAAAATTTAAGAAAAGATTATATTTGCTAAATTAAACCCAAATACACATGACTCCAAAAATATTAATCATTGGTGCTTGCGGGCAAATCGGTTCTGAACTGACAATGTCTTTGCGTAAAATACACGGAAACTCTAATGTAGTTGCTGCTGATATTAGAGAAGGAAAAGAAGAATTAATGACTTCTGGGCCTTTTGAAATAGTGAATGCAATGGATTATGATGTAGTTAGAAATTGTGTAGAAAAACACAATGTTACTGACGTATATTTATTAGCAGCAATGCTTTCTGCTACGGGAGAGAAATTTCCAATGAAAGCTTGGGATTTGAACATGAATTCTCTTTTTCATGTATTAAATTTAGCAAAAGAAGGGGTGGTTAAAAAAATATTTTGGCCATCAAGTATAGCTGTATTCGGACCAACAACTCCAAGAGAAAATACACCTCAATTTACTATAATGGAGCCAACCACTGTTTATGGAATTACCAAACAAACAGGAGAACGTTGGTGTGAATATTATAATAGTAAATATGGTGTTGATGTACGAAGTATTCGTTATCCAGGTTTAATTAGCTGGAAAACATTGCCGGGTGGAGGTACTACGGATTATGCTGTAGATATTTATCATAAAGCAATTCAAGAAAATAAATACGATTGTTTTTTAAGCGAAAATACTGCTTTGCCAATGATGTATATGGACGATGCAGTAAGAGCGACTATGAATATAATGGAGGCTCCTTCAGAATCAATTAAAATACGATCTTCTTATAATTTAGGGGGAATTAGTTTTACACCAAAAATGATTTCAGAAGAGATTAAAAAACATTTTCCAAAATTTGAAATGAGTTACTCACCGGATTTCAGACAAGCAATTGCTGATTCTTGGCCTAAGAGTATTGATGACACTTCAGCTCAAAAAGATTGGAACTGGAATCATAAATATAATTTAGAAAACATGACAAATACTATGTTAGATAATTTAAAAGCAGAACCAGTTTAGGTTCTGCTTTTAAGTTATTATAAATATGTTATTTTTTCTTAAAAGTATAGTAGCGCATTAACTTATTTTTTTCAAATCTTTGATAACTTTAAATGCGGTGTCAATTTGATTTTCGCTTACCAATATTGTAAACTCATTACTGGTAGATATTACTTCCCAAATAACAATGCCCTCCCAAGCTAATCGTTGAAATATAAAATAATACAAGCCAGGTGTCGATGAGTTTTCTTCGGGCATTCGGATAGAAATTGAAGATAAATCAGATTTCTCTTCAATAATTTGCTCTCCTTTAAATACAGTTTTTATTAGGTCATCCATAGTGCTATTAATAACAATATTGGTTTCACTAACCCCTCTAGAAGAAGTGTAAAAAACATTTTTCTTAATGTTAATAATTGAAAGTAGTTCTTCTTGTTTCTTTAAGATAGAATCTGATATAGCAAAGGTGTAATCCGTTAATGAAGATCTTACAGTAATCTCTCCAATATCTTTTAAAACCTTAATTATTTTATGATTTGTTCTGAATTCTAAATCTTCAGACAGTCTTTTTAAAGCCATAACAACGGCTCCTTGTTTGACGTCCTTTTGTAGTTCTTCTTGAATTTCAGGTAACATTATTCTTGTTAAAGAAGTAAGGTTGATGATGCCTTGAGATAGGGCTGATAATAGAAATGGCTTGCTACGAATGTAGTTTTCTACGAAAGAAGCTATTGTTTTCATGTGTTGATAATGTTTAGGTGTGTCAAATATAACATTATGTTATCAGAAAAACAAAAAAGCATCTTTAATGTGGTCTAATATGTATTGCTCTTTCTTCTTATGGATGGTGATAATATCAAAACGCGCTTCAACATCTAAATCAGATTGGATAATATATTCATTGGCAGCAGCAACGAGGAGTTTAATCTTCTTTTTGTTTACAGCGTCTTCAGGGGCTGTAACAGCAATAGAGCTTCTTGTTTTTACTTCTATAATAGCCAAAATATTTTCTTTTTCAGCTATAATGTCTATTTCAGCTTTTAAGTAGCGCCAGTTTTTAGCTTTTATATGATATCCATGTCGTAATAAATATTCTTCAGCTAAGGCTTCTCCTTTTTTACCAAGGTCATTGTGGGAGGCCATAATTATAGAAAGGTTAGAGTAGTATTGTCTTTATCAACAATAAATTCAGCAGTTTTTCCTAATATTAAAGCTCTATTATCTTTAACATGTCCTGTAGGGAAATTAAAACAAATAGGAAAATCATATTCTTTAACAACATCTAAAATAATTTCTTCTGCAGTTTTTCCAAAAGGAATAGTATTGTCATTCATTTTAGTCATTCCCCCAACTAACAAGCCTTTTAAATTATTAAAATAACCATTGCGTTTTAAATTCATCATCATTCTATCAATATGATATAAATATTCATCTAAATCTTCAATAAATAAAATTTTATCATCTGTTTTAATAGCAGATTCAGATCCTAATAAACTATATAGCATGGATAGGTTTCCACCTACTAATTTTCCTTTTCCTTTACCGTATTTATTTTGGCTTTCGCATGGGAGTTTATATAATATAGTGTTTCCGAACAAACTGTCTTTTAAGGAAATAATGGCTTCAGGAGTACTGTTTCCTGCAGTAATAGGCATTAAGCCATGTATTGTTTGTATACCAAAATTATGAATATGCGAATGTAAAGCAGTAACATCTGAAAAACCAATTACCCATTTAGGAGTCATTAAAAATTTTGAAAAATCTAATGCATCTAAAATACGGACTGTACCATAACCTCCACGGGCACACCAAATAGCTTTTACAGCATCATTGTTCATTGCTTCTTGAAAATCAGTTATTCTGTCAGCATCTGTACCACCAAACTGACGATCTTCTTTACCGATAGTTTTACCCACAACTGCGTTTAAGCCCCAACTTTCAAGCAATTCTATTGCTTTTTGAATATCAGGTCTGTCAATTTTTCTAGCAGTGGTAACAATGGCAACTAAATCACCTTGTTGTAAAGATTGTGGTTGTTTTATATTCATAATAGTAAAAATAGTAAAAAGTAATTTTGAATTACGATTTTTGAAGTTATAATAGTCTGTAAATTACTACTTAGGTTGTTTAAGAGTGTTGTTTTTTCCAACATGATTAATTGGCGTTTTGATGTGTGTGCGAGGTTTAATAGCTTTTAAAAATGCAGCTTATTTTTTCTGAAAAACTAACTGCTAATTAACAAGTCTTCATTCTTTTTTCTAACAGCTAAGCGATCTTGATTATTAATCTAAATTATAACACATCATAAATTAAGCTCTAATATCCAATAACTAGCAACTAATATGTATTTTTGCAGTTGAAAATTTTAGAACAGATGAGCCAAGATCCAAAAAGATATACTTTAACTGCAGCATTACCTTATACAAACGGACCAATTCATATTGGGCATTTAGCAGGAGTTTACGTTCCAGCCGATATTTACGCGCGTTATTTACGTTTGTTAGGTAAAGATGTTGCCTTTGTTTGTGGTAGTGATGAGCATGGAGTGCCAATTACGATTAAAGCAAAAAAAGAAGGAGTAACTCCTCAAGATGTAGTAGATAAATACAACGGTATTATTAAAAAATCTTTTGAAGATTTTGGAATTTCTTTTGACAATTATTCCAGAACTTCTTCAAAAGTACATCACGAAACTGCTTCTGAGTTTTTCAAAACATTAGATGAAAAAGGAGAATTTGTAGAAAAAGTAGAGCAACAATTGTATGATGCGGATGCGAATCAGTTTTTAGCTGATCGTTTTGTTGTAGGAACTTGCCCTAAATGTGGGAATGAAGAAAGTTATGGTGACCAATGTGAAAAATGTGGTACTAGTCATAATGCTACGGATTTAATTAACCCAAAATCAGCAATTACTGGTGCTGTTCCTTCATTAAAAGAAACAAAACACTGGTTTTTACCTTTAGATAAGCATGAGGCTTTCTTGAAACAATGGATTTTAGAAGATCATAAGTCTGATTGGAAATCGAATGTGTACGGACAATGTAAATCATGGATTGATGACGGCTTACGTCCGCGTGCAGTAACAAGGGATTTAGATTGGGGAATTCCTGTTCCTGTAGAAGGGGGCGACGGAAAAGTTTTATATGTATGGTTTGATGCTCCTATCGGATATATTTCTGCTACGAAAGAATGGGCAGAGAGAGAAGGAAAAGATTGGGAGCCATATTGGAAAAATGAGGATACTAAATTAGTACACTTTATAGGAAAGGATAATATTGTTTTTCACTGTATTATTTTCCCAGCAATGTTGAAAGCAGAAGGAAGTTATATTTTACCAGATAATGTGCCTGCAAACGAGTTTTTGAACTTAGAAGGAAATAAACTATCTACTTCTAAAAACTGGGCTGTTTGGTTGCATGAATATTTAGAAGATTTTCCTGGGCGTCAAGATGCATTACGTTATACCTTAACGGCTACTGCACCAGAAACAAAAGATAACGATTTTACTTGGAAAGACTTTCAAGCGCGTAATAAAGAGTTGGCAGATAATTACGGAAACTTTATCAATAGAGTTTTAGTATTGACCAATAAATATTATGATGGAATCATTCCTGTTCCAGGAGAATATACACAGGCAGATATAGATGCTTTAGACGAATTAAAACAATTTCCAGCTGATATTTCATTTTCAATAGAACGCTACCGTTTTAGAGAAGCGAATTTGAAAATGATGAATTTAGCACGTTTAGGGAATAAGTATTTGGCAGAACAAGAGCCTTGGAAAACAATAAAAGTTGATGAGGAGCGTACAAAAACAATCATGTATGTTGCTTTACAAATAGGAACAGCTTTAGCTACGTTAAGTGAGCCATTTATCCCTTTTGCTTCTAAAACTTTACAAGATTTGTTACAGCAGCCAGAAACAAAATGGAATGATATTGCTGAGAAAGTAAACTTGTTGCCATCAGGACATAAAATAAAAGAAGGTAAAGCACCTATTTTATTCCCTCAGATAGAAGACGAAGATATCCAAAAGCAATTGGACAGATTAGAGAACATTAAAATAGAAAATGAAAAAGCTAACAAAGTGGTAGAGCCTCAAAAAGAGATAGCTACTTTTGAAGATTTTTCTAAGTTAGATATCCGTACAGGAACTATTGTTGAAGCTGAAAAAATGCCAAAAACAAAAAAGTTATTGGTATTAAAAGTTGATACTGGTATTGATCTTAGAACTATTGTTTCAGGGATAGCAGAGAGCTTTAAACCTGAAGATGTAATAGGTAAAAAAGTTACAGTACTCGTAAACCTTGCTCCAAGAAAATTGCGTGGTGTAGAAAGTGAAGGGATGATTTTGATGACAGAGAATTCCAATGGGAAATTAGTATTTGTAAATCCTGACGAGGAGGATGTAAGTAATGGTGAAGGTGTAGCTTAGTCAAAACATAATTTATTATAACAAAAAAAAGAGAAGCTATTTAGCTTCTCTTTTTTTTGTTTGTAGTTAAAATTTTAAATTATAACCTGTTTGGGTTATATCCTAAAAACGGAACTTCTGTTTCATTAAAGATAACTCCGTAATCTTCTAATTCTTTTAAGATAGGGTTGTATACTTCTTTAGAGATTGGCAATTGTACTCCAGGAGTTTTAATCTTACCATTCAATATTTGTAACGTAGCAATCGCAACTGGTAAACCAACTGTTTTAGACATTGCTGTAAACGTTTGATCATCACCTAAAATAACCATTTTAGAATCTATTTGTTTTTTCTCACCATTTAGTTCATATCCAAACTTATGGTACATTACAATCATATCTTTATCTTCTTGTTGTAAAGTCCAAGTGTCTAATAGTATTTTTTGTAATATTTGTGCAGGAGTAGCGTTTTTTAATCCTACTTTTTTCGTGGCGCTGAATAAATCTAATTCCAAGTACTTGTCCCAAATAACATCATCTTGATCTATTTTTAAATTGTGACGGAATTTCAATTCAACAGAATCTGTAGGACTGTATGGTAAAAATGAGTTTACATAATCTCTGTAAGTCATTTCTTCAGAGTTTTCAATAGTATATGAGTCATCTGTCATACCAAGAGTAATAAAACTGTTCCAAGCACGAGAATATCCAACTCTTCTAACTGTTCCTCTATATAATGTTTCAATATCTTCTAATCCGTATACACTTCTGTAACTTAAAGAATCCCTATTGGCATATCCTTCAAACTTCCCGTAACCTTCAACTTCTAAAAATTCGGTTCTTCTGAATAAACGGTTATAAGGTATGTATTTGTATTGACCTTCTTGTATAAACATTGCAGTTCCACCTTGACCAGCTAAAACAACATTTCTTGGGTTCCAAGTAAATTTATAGTTCCATAAGTTGTTATCACTTTCCGGAGCAACTAAACCACCACAAAACGATTCGAATAAAAGTATTTTACCACCTTCATCATGAATACGATCAATTACTTGCATAGCACTCATGTGGTCTATTCCTGGATCAAGACCGATTTCATTCATAAATACCAAACCTTTTTCTTTAGCCTCGGTATCTAATGCTTGCATCTCATCACTAATATATGATGCAGTAACCATGTGTTTTCCATAGGTAACACAATCTTTTGCAACCTCTACGTGAAAACGAGCAGGAAGCATTGAGATAACAATATCTGCATTTTGTACCGCAGCTTTTCGTTCATCATCATTAAAGATATCAAGTAAAATAGCTGTTGCGTTTTTATGATCTTTAACATGTGTTTTTGCGTTATCTAAAGATAAATCTCCGATGGTAACATGTAAATTTTCTTGTTCTGATTTTCCAATTAAGTAGGTGATTAAATTTGAAGCTGATTTACCTGCACCTATTACTAAAATTTTCCTCATTTTTGTTTGGAGTTTTTACTATTGTGTTGTTTTTATAACACAAATATACAGAATAAGTGATTTTTAAAACAATTTTATGAATAAAAGAATATTAATTTCAGCAGCCATATTAGCGATAACCGCCATTATTTTAGGGGCTTTTGGAGCTCATAAATTAAAAGAGTTATTGTCTGAACAAAGTTTGAATGCATTTGAAACAGGAGTCCGTTACCAAATGTATCATGTTTTTTTATTACTTTTTTTAGGTGCCTTTTCAGGGATAACAGAAGACGTAAAGAAGAAAGTATATCGATTTACTATGGTAGGGGTCTTATTTTTTTCAGGATCAATATATTTGTTATCAACGAGTAGTGTTACTTCAATTGATTTTTCATCTATAGGAATTATCACGCCAATAGGAGGAGTGCTACTTATTATAGCTTGGGGGATATTATTGAGAAGTTTTATAAACTTAAAAGCTGATTAAGGCTTGTTTAACAAAAATTGTATACTTTTGCCCTTTATAACTAAATGCAACACAACAACACAACTTATTATTATGGCTGATAATGATACAAAGAAAATGATTACGTTAGAACAATACGGAATCAAGAATGCAACAGTGAATTATAATTTGTCTTCGGATGAATTACATGACCTAACTATAGCAAAAGGGCAAGGTGTTGAAGCTGCTTCTGGAGCTTTAGCAATTAATACAGGTGAATTTACTGGAAGATCTCCAAAAGATCGTTTTATCGTAAAAGATGCTAAGACGGCAGATAAAATCTGGTGGGGAGACATTAATATCCCTTTTGATGGAGATAAATTTCAAAAATTATATGATAAAGTAGTTGCTTACTTATCA